>WUUC01003753.1_pt1 | contig 90183 bp, 75 predicted proteins | sample 6278441 | NCBI WGS metagenome assembly WUUC01 (sample SAMN13675441, study PRJNA597444) | soil metagenome | isolation source: soil | place: USA: Washington | collected 2017-10
TCCCGCTCGCTTCGCTTGCGGTCGCGGCGGCTTGGGCGGTGGCTCCCGCTCGCTTCGCTTGCGGTCGCGGTCGCTTGGGCGGTGGCTCCCGCTCGCTTCGCTTGCGGTCGCCCTTTCGGTGTTTCGGTCCGATCTTTTCGGTACGCTAAGTTTGCTAGGACCTTTGACCGAAGGAAGGAGCAGGTCACTTCTTCTTGAACATGGCTTCGAGCTTGGAAAGCGCGGAGTTTTTGTCGGCGGCTTCGGCTTTGCCCTCGCGGGGAACGAAGTGCGTGCAGAAGTTCGCCTTCTCTTTGTCCGGTTCGTAGAGCGTCGACGACTCGCGGCACTTGTTGTGCGCGTACTCGTCGTAGAACTTGCAGTTCCTGCAGGCGTGCAGATCGACGCCGCAGTGCTCGCACGTATCCGCGCGTTTCACCTTGTCGATCAGCTCGACCTCGCCGTTGCAGGCGTGACAGTGAAGGATCACGGTCGACATTGTCGGCGAGCATCGCTACGCGGCCCCATTTCGGCAAGAGAGAATTTTCGACCGGCGCGCACTCGGCGTCCACCCTTCGCCCGAGGTTCGTTTGCTGATTCTTCTGGGACAAGATTTGCCGAATGAAGAGGACCACTTCCCTCGCGCGCGCTTGGATCCTCGCCTGCGCGCTGATCCCGCTTTACTCCTGCTCCGACGACGAGCCCGCGGTCGAACGCACGCCGTGCAACTACCATTCGGATTGTCCGAACCAAGGTGCTTGCTACCAAGGATTCTGTAATCCCACGGCTTCGTGCTTCGAACGCACCAACTGCAAGACCGTGCCGGTCTGTGCAGGCGACATCTGTATTTGTAATCAAGAGTCGAATCGCTGTTACCCCGTCTGCGAGAGCGACAACGATTGTTCTTCCGAAGCGCTCTGCCTCGACGGCGTCTGCACGAAGATGCCCGCAACCTTCGACGGCCTGCTCCCCGAAAGCGGCGCACGCGGCAACTTGAAAGTCGGGCTCGGCCGCGTCGATCTCGACTTCCCCATGGGCGTGTCCATGGCCGGCTACGCTTCACGGCAAGGTCCGCGCACGCCTTACCAAGATTCGCTTGGCGGATCGAACGCGTGGTTCGAACGCATCGACGTCCGCGCGATCGCTTTCGACGACGGCAAAGAAATGTTCGTCTTGTTGCGCATCCCGCTCGGCTGGTCGACCGACGAGCTGCAAGCGATGACCGCGTTGAAGGTGAAAGAGCGCATAGGCTTGAACCTGGTCGATCGCATCATCACTACGGCACCCCACAGCCACGCTTTGCCCGCACGTTTTTGGCATTTGATCGTCGGTTTCGGCTTTGGCTTCTTCGGCTACGACGAGTTCAATCACGAGATCTTCGATCGCTTGAGCACGTCGTTCGCGGAGGCGGTGGTGCTCGCCGTCGAGAACATGCAGCCCGCCAAGTTCGGCTACACCGTGCTCGACAACTTCGACCCTGAAGATCGGATTCATCGCGATCGCCGCGGTGAAAACAATCGACTTCCCGGCGACGGCAAAGACGCGCGCATGGTGTTGATGCGCATCGACGACATGAACGGCGACACGCTCGCCGTGCTCACACACTTCGGCATCCACGGAACGGTGTTCGACTTCGACAATCCGATCGTCACGGGTGATGCACCCGGCGCCGTCGAAGCGGAGCTCTCGCTGCGCGCCAGCGAAAAATACGGGCACCCGGTGATGAGTATGTTCATTCAAGGGAACGCGGGCGACGTCTCTCCGAGCGGCGACGACAAAGGACACCGCGAGCTCGAACAGATGCAGCTCGTCGGCAAACGTGCGTGGGAAGTGATGGGACCTGCGCTCGATTCGATCACCACCAAAGCGGACGTCGAGGTCGGCGTGATCACCGGACGCGTCTTGCTCACGCACGAAGCTATCGGCTACTCGCCCGGCGAGTTCTTCGACAGCGACGTGATCTGCGGAAACTCGACGTACTTCCGTTACGGTGCGTTTCAATGTGTCGAAGGCGGCGCGGACGACGAAGATCCGGCGACACGTTTTTCGGACGGCGATCTCAACTGCGTCTTTGCTGTGGAATGTTTGACCGACGGACACCCCGTTCCGCAATTTCAAAAAACACATCTCGCCGTGGTGAAGCTCGGCGATCTGACGATGGCCACAATGCCAGGTGAGCCACTGTCGACGTTCGGCAAAAACGTCTCCGAACGCGTGAAAGAAGTCGTGCCCGGAACCGCCACGGCGATCACGCTCGGCTACAGCATGGACCACCACTTTTATCTGTTGAACGAGGACGATTGGCTGCAGGGCGGTTACGAGCCCTCGCGCGATATCTGGGGTTGGCGGCTCGGCCCATATCTGACCGAAAAATCAGTGGAGCTGGCGAAGGAGCTGGCGAAAGATCCGGCGGATCGTTTCTTCGACAGCGGGAACTTGAAGCCGATGGTGTGGAACGACGCGGAAGAGACGAAAAAACCGATCGCCTTCACCGAGACCGAAGGTGAACCGAACGAAGTGATGATCGACGTCGCCGATACGGTCGAAAGAATGGCGATCGTCGACTTCGCCTGGCGCGGCGGACATCCGGGTCTCGATCAACCTCGCATCGCTTTGGAACGCGAGACGAACGGATCTTTCGTGCAGGTGATGCGACCCGGGAATCTTCCTTACGAGGACGGCGCGTTCGACATGATCGTGCACTACGACGGCTCATGCGGCCGCGCGAACTGCGACACCCACCAATGGCGCGTCACTTGGGAAGAGAGCCGCAGCTTCCCGCTCGGCAAATACCGATTCAAAGCGAAAGGACGCGCGTTGAGAAACGGAAACGTGGTGAGCTACGAAGCGCTCTCCAACGAATTCGAGGTCGTTCCGAGCGCAAGCCTCGAGCTGTACGGATTGACAGGTAGAGCGGGCAATGTGGAAGCACGTTTGGTCGATCCACGCGCGGTGAAGTTTGTGCCCGACGGCGAACGTATGAAAGCGAACGAACGTGCGGGACACCGCTTGCGCTCCGAAGAAGTGCCGCAGTTCCTGGGAGCGCCCCTGCCCGAAGGGACAGTGCTCACCGTGTCGGGGAACGTTCAGAAAGTAGGCTCGGCTACGGTACCGCTGAATGCGGTCGTGGCGACCCTGGAAAAGATCGACGAAGCGCGCACGCGGATCGTCGCTTATGACGCCACCGGTGCGCCGGAGCTGCAGGATTCGGGCATACGGCCGACGACGAAGGTGACCTTCAATGCGCCGGCGATCGACTCCGCGGGACAGTTCGTGCTCACGCTACGGATCGAAGATCAGCTCGGCAACTTCGGCACCACCACCGCGACGATCACCGTCAATTAGAAGACGTGATCGAGCAGTCGCAGGCGCAGCGACGTCAGATGATAGATGAGAATGCAGTAGTAGACGAGGAAGGCGAAGAACATCGCGATCACCGCGAGATGCCGCTTTCGAAAGCGCCATAAGAGCCAACACCCGAGGACCACCAGCGCGGTCTTCACCAAAAAAAACATCACCGGAGATTGATCGACCAGCGGCTCCATCAGCGGATTCGCTTCGGTCGCGCGTCCCGAATACACCACGTACATCGTCAAAAAGGCATCGAGCGTGTTGAGCACCAGCGTGGTGAGGATGATGCCCTTCAACCAGCGAAAATGCTGATAGGTCCCGATGCGCGCCTGCGTGAGCGGGCCGAGCTCGTCTTCGCTCTTCATGCACGCGGCTCCGCTCTTTTCTTCTGCGACGGTTCCGCCGACAAAAAGCCGACGCCTGCGAAGAAGGCCAGGATGGAGAGCGTCAACACGTGCGCGACAATGGCCACGACCGCGGAGTCCGACGCGGAGACGCCGAACGGCGAGAGGCCGAGCTTGAAGCCCATCTCCATCGTGCCGGCGAATGCCGGGCCCGACGGTACCGTGACCGCGAAGACGACGCAGGCGATCGCGAAGTTGCCCGAAAGGACAGGTAGGTCGAGGCCGTAACCGTTGATCAAAAGATAGGTGCTGAATCCGTTCGCGCCCCAGTACAACGCGGTGAGCGCGAAGAAAGTGGTGACCCGCAGCGGGGTGCCGAGCGCGCTCAAGCCGTCGAGAAAAGTGGAGAGCAGCGCGATGATCTTGGTGGCGAAACCGGCGGAGATCCGGCCCAAAATTTTCGACAACAAGCCGAGCACCCGTTCGCGCATGAAATACGCGGCAGCTAAAAATGCGAGACCGCCGCCGAAGAAGATCAACATGACGAACGCGCCCGAACGCAGCTCGGGCGGAATGCTCGCGTCCGCGGGCAACATGCCGAGCAAGATGAAGAAGAGCCCGACGTTGAACAAACCGTCGGCGATCCGTTCGACGACGACCGTGGAAAACGCACCGGCGATCGGCGCACCCGCGCGCGTGATCAACAGCGGGCGCACCAGCTCACCAAGACGCAGCGGCAAGAACACCGCCGCAGGAATGCCGATGCTCATCGCGGCAAACGTCGCGCGCCAACTGATCTTGCCGCCGCTCGGCGTGCGCAGCGGGGAGACCAACATATGGTAACGCGCGGTCCGTGCAGCGTGAATGGCGAGCTGGATGAGAATGTAGAGGACGACCGAGCTGATCTTGGTGCGGCCCAAGTTCGCGCCCACGTATTCCAGGTCGACGTCGTGAAACGCCCACCAAAATGCGAGCACCGAGACGGCGATGGCCAGCAGCGCTTTGATCGCCGTCTTCACGACCTTGTTCATAAAGACGCGATCTCCTCGAGCGGAGCATCTCGAACGATGCGGCGCGGATTCGCGTCGAGAAGCAGGTCGATGTCCATCTCCTTTTTGCGCTTCCTGAGCTGCGCCGACAGCTCGCGTTTTGCGGGCTCGACGATCGCCGCCACGTCTTCGGGCCGGTGCAGATCGCACGCCGCCACATGATACGCGCCCGCTTTCACCAGCTCGGAGGACGCTCGTTTTGCGCCTTCACCGTAGTGTCCGATCAAACTTCCGAGATCGAGCTGCAGCAACACGCCCGCTTGTTTGAACATCTCCACGGCGCTCTTGATATTCGCTTGCACGCCGCGACAACGCTCCGGATGCGCGATCACCGGCACGTAACCTGCGAGGCGCAGCTCGAACAAAAGATCGGGCAAACGCGGCGGAAGCTGCATCTGCGGGAGCTCGGTCAGCACGAACCGCGTGGTCTCGCCGAGCGTGAGCAGCTCTTTGCTCCGCGCGCGCGGGAGCAAAGTTTCATCGAAGTAATATTCTGCGCCCAAAAAGAGCTCGAGCCCTTCGGCTTCGACCGCGGCGCGTGTCTCCGCGAGCCGTATTTTGATCGCCGGCACGGTGTTGTCGAACATCCCCGCGCGAATGTGGGGCGTCGCTACGAAGCCGCGATGCCCCGCCTTTTTCGCGAGTACCGCTAGCGCGCGCGATTCGTCGATCGTCCGGCAGCCGTCGTCGAGGCCGTAGAGGACGTGGTTGTGGAGATCGAGCAAGCGATTCGAGCTGTAGAATCCTTGTTCCGCTCAGGCAAGTGAAGGTAGCCTCCGGTTGAAATGACCTCGTGGGAGTACAAGGTACTGACGCTGCCCGCCTCCAACTATGACGTGGACGAAGAGATCCTCGGGATCCACGGCGAAAAATCTTGGGAGCTGGTCACGGTCATCCTCGACAAGAACAACTATCGCGTCGCGTACTTCAAGCGACGCGCGACGCTCGAAGAGCCGGAACCGGTCGCGAAGGGGCGCTAGCGTAATCAAGACGTGGTGGTCGAGGTACTCGTGCAAAATAAGATCGGCATCGCTTGGTGTTTGGCTGCGGCGTTCTGCTTCGCCTGTAGCGATGAAGATCCGCCCGCGAACGACGCCGCGATCACCAGCGACGGCGAAGTGGACGCCGGCATTCCCGCCGAAGCCGGTTATCCGGACGCCGAACCGACGGACCTTGGACGCGCAGATGGTGGCGCTCCTCCCGAAGCCGGCGTGGTGTGGAACGCGGTCAGCTGCCGTGAATGCAGCGAATGCGCGAACAACCTCTGTCTGACGAACAACGCCGAGGAGAGCTTCTGCGCGGATCGCTGCGACGACGACACCACCGGCTGTGTCACCGGCTTCACCTGCCAAGACATCGGGCCCGAAGGGAACCCGGCGTTCTTCTGCATCCCGCCGTCCGCGAGCTGCATCCGCGAAGGAACGGGCATCGGCAGCGCGTGTTACGGCGACAACGCGAGTTGCCTCGCGCTGCAAGACGCGTGTGAAGGCGACGTCCACGCGTTGGGTTATTGCACCAACACCTGTACCGAAGACCAGGATTGTCCCGCAGGTTATACGTGCCTCGAAGGTCAAGGACCGAACGTCTGCCGCCCGACGTACCTGACGAACGCCGAGGCGTGCGCGCGTGTCTTCGATCCCGCCGAGATCGCCTGTGCCGTCGACGAAGATTGCACCGACTACATTCCCGGTTCGGAGTGTGTCCGCAGCGAGCCGACGCTCCCCGGCATCTGCGCCCTGCCCTGCGAAGATTCCACGTGCGGCGCGGACACCTGTCTGACGACGCTGCGCGGAAAAAACTGTCTCTCCGATCGCTGTGCTTGCCACGGAACAACGGTGCCCGACGGCACGCGGGATCTTTTGGCCGAAGCGCTCGAGTCGGTGGGGATCTCGCGTTGTTCGACGATCTTCCGTGTCTTCGATTGGGCTTCGGTGCCGCCGGACATGTTGGTCGATCCGTACCGTCTCTCTTTCTTCGATCGCGTCCACAACGAGCCGCTCGACGCCCCGGCCTGGGCCGAAGGTGTGGTCGAAACTTTCGATGCGGAAGCGGACAGCTCGGAGAACACGATCGTCAAGGCCGCGCGGATGGTGGACCATTTGGCTGACCTGTCCGATCGGCCTGTGATGACCCGTGCGCCGAATGCGCTCGATCCCGTGAGCCCATTGGTCAGTGCGGTCGCGGATCTGATCACCGAAGCCGGCGGGGTCCCCGACGTCGCGGCGTTGACCTCGAGCGCTGCAACAGTCCCGCTCGATCTGCAGCTCGCGGTGGCCACGGTGGTCGAAGCGATGCAGCGCGGAGTGGTCGCACGCCGTGAAGCGATCGCGGCTTCACCGGGCTCGCTCAACAACCTTTACGAGTATGGCGCCGCGTTCGTGGCGCAACGTGCCGATGGTCTGGGCCTCGCGCCGGCGAACACCGGCACGCGCCGTTTGCTGAGCGAAACATTCCAGTATGGCGCGCTCTACGGTGCGGCGAGCGATCTGCTCGATGCGATCGCCATCGCCGAGCTCTCGCGTTTCACGGTCCCGGCGACTTCGACGGTGGCTACGGAAACTGCGGTGCTCTTGTTCTCGGTGGACACGCCGATCGGACGTATCGCGATCGGTGACGGCGACAGCGGCATCTACGATCCCCGCGCGCCGGGCTTTGATGGTGCGTGGGCGTTGCTCGTCGATCTCGGGGGCGCAGACGACTATCGCGTGCCGGTCGCGGGCAACATCACCGCTGCGAATTCGGTGTCGGTGATGATCGATCTCGGAGGGCCTGATCGTTACGGTTACGTCGAAGAGCCACATCCGCTCGACGGCACGCGGCTTCCTTCGGACAGCGGCGGCCGCTACACCCCGGGTGGCCCCGTCACCGAAGATTACGGGCCGATCAGCCTCAGCCAAATTCCGCGGCAAGGCGGGGCGCGCGTAGGCACGGCGATCCACGTCGATCTCGGCGTGGACAACGATCGGTACCGTTCGCTTCGTATGTCCCAAGGATCAGGTATCTTCGGCGCAGGTGTCCTGGTGGACACCGGTGGTGACGATCTCTACGAGCTCGAAGCGATGGGCCAAGGTGCAGGTGCGTTCGGCATCGGTTTGTTGTTCGACGTCGCGGGTAATGACGAACGCCGCGCATACACGGAAGCACAAGGATTCGCGTTCGCGCTCGCGGCGGGCTTGAGCTACGACGTCGCCGGCGACGATCAATACCTGATGGATTCCGGCGATCCCGCAGTGGGCGGCGATCCTTTGTACTTCAACGCCCAGCGACCTGGCCGCGCGAACACCACGCTGGGACAAGGTTACGGCTTCGGCCGGCGCGCCGATTTTTCGGATCGCGCGTTCATGAGCGGCGGTGTCGGCTTACTGATCGATCGGACAGGTGGCGATCGGTACAGGGGGAGCATCTTCGCGCAAGGCGGCGGTTTCTGGTTCGGCACCGGAATCCTCGCGGATCACCGCGGCGACGACAGCTACGACGGCCTGTGGTACGCGATGAGCACCGCGGCGCATTATTCGCTCGGCTTCTTGCTCGAAGGTGAAGGCAACGACACCTACGGCGGCGAGCTCCCGCGCGTGAACGTGACCATCGGCGGTGGACACGATTATTCTGCGGCGTTTCTCATCGATGAAGCGGGGAACGATCGTTACTTCGGCTCGCGCATCACCGTCGGCGGCGGCAACAGCAACGGCATGGGTTTCTTCGCCGACAACGGGGGCGACGATCAGTACGACGCGCTCGCCGCGTATTCTTTCGGTGCTGCGGGCCTCGTCGGCACCGACGTGGATTTTCCGGGCAGCCCGCGAAGGCGCGTCAACGTCATCGGCATCTTCCTCGACGCCGCCGGCACCGATACGTACACGCGAAGCGACCTGCCGGTGGCGGGCTTCGAAGACAACGCGAGCTGGGTGCAGTTCGTGAACACCAGCTCGATCGTCCAAACGATCGAACGCGGCGCCGGGATCGACGGCACCGGCGAAACTTCGCTGCACGTCCGCCTCTAAGGAGCCTAAGGATTCGGCAACAAGGTCTCCGGATCGACCGGCACACCGCGTTTTCGCACTTCGAAGTGAAGGTGCGGCCCCGTCGCGCGCCCGCTGCTCCCGACAAGACCGACCGGCGTTCCCGCGACCACGCGCGCTCCGTTCTCCACGAGAAATTCGCGAAGGTGCGCGTACAACGTCACGAAGCCCGAGCCGTGTTGCACGACGATGGTGTTGCCGCGACCTTCGAGCCATCCCGCAAAAGAGACACGACCTGAAGCCGCGGAGGCCACCAGCGCACCGGTCGACGCGCCCAGATCGAGACCCGCGTGAAATCGCGTGAGATCGAGATCTGCGATCGGATCGACCCGTTGTCCGAACTTGCTGGTGATCAGGGGCGGGCTCAGCGGCCACGCCAATCGCAGCTCGGGCCCCGGCGTTTCCAGCGCGGGACTGTCCGGCGAACGCAGGTGCCGGCCGAGCAAGGTGTTCACGCGAATCAGGCCGTCGGCGATCTCCCTCGGCGGCTTCCCGTGTTGCGCGATGGTGTGATCGAGCTCCGTGTCGACGGCGACGCGCGTCCGCACGATCAGTGGCACCGGATAATCTCCCGGCGGGCGCGCCAGGGCGTCATCGAGATAGACGACGATCCGGCTCCACACCGAACGCATGCGTGAAGGCCACGTCCGTACACCTTCGGTCGCGATCATCTCGCTCGAAGCCATGCGGCGTTCACCGAACAATTGCAGCAGCTTCAGATCGAGGTCCACCGCGAGATCGGGCGCGTTCGGATCGCGTGCTTTGTTCGGTACACGTCTCTTCGGCGGCGCTTCTTCGACGGCGCTCGGCGCCGGAAGTGCCTGCGGCTCAACGACTCGCACGCGCTCATGAGCGCACGCGGATACCGCGAGAAACAGCGGGAGCAGTCGTCGCAAGACACGGCGATGATAACGTCATGCGGGCGCGGGTGCAGCTTCGGTTTTCTTCGCAGCGCGGCGTTTGAAGAAGCGGCGCAGGAAGTAGATGACGGCCCCGAGAAGCCCGAAGACGACAACGTAGAAGAGGATGTTGAAAACGGGGATATGCACGTAGTCCTTGTCGACGACGCGCATGGAGATCACGTTCGGGAACTCATCGAGCACGGTGCTGCGGTAGCCGTAGGCTTTCACCAGCACGACCGCGTCTTTTTGTTTCTGCACGATCTCTTGCGCCTGCGCCGAGAGATCCGCCGAGTTGAACTTGAGGTACGGCGGCCAACCCCACCGCGTATCTTCGTTCGCGAAAGAGAGCGGCTCACCGTCCGACACGCGCGCTGCGAGGATGTAGCGGCGATCCCGCACGGTGGGACTCTGCTCCGTCGCGTCCAGACGTTTCACCTCGGTGCCGGTGATGATCACCTTCTCGGTCCACGGCAAAAACGTCGCGTGCGCGCAGGACATGAAACCCACGAAGAGGAAAGCGATGAGGATCGACACGCCGAGCTTCAGCCGATTCATGTCGGTCATCCTAGCACTCCCCGCCGATTTGAGTACGATTTCCAACGTGCGCGCCGGGCTGTGCTGTTTCGCCGCGCTCTTGTCGTCCTGCTCCGCGATCGATCTCGACGCGCTCTCGTTCGCCTGTGAAAGCAGCGCAGATTGCGCGGGTGGGAAAGCGTGTCATCCGCGTTCGCGCGTCTGCGTCGATCCGGCGCAGCTCGGCTTCTGCGGCGACGGCCAGCGTGAAGGCACCGAAACGTGCGACGACGGCAACGAGCTCTCCGGAGACGGCTGCTCGGCGACCTGTACCATCGAGCAGGTGACGGATTTATGCGGCAACGCTCAGATCGAGGGTGATGAACGCTGTGACGACGGTGGAAACAACAACGGCGACGGGTGCAGCGCCGAATGTGCCGTCGAAGACGGTTGGAGCTGCGATCTCGACGGGTGTTTCCGCTGCGGCAACGGTGTCCGCGAGCGCACCGAACGTTGCGACGACGGAAATACCTCCGGCGGATGTGTCGATTGCCGCGTGTTGTTCGGTTGGGAGTGTCGCGGCGCGCTGGAGAGCACCTGTACTCAAGTACAGTACACACAAATCTCCGCGGGCGGGTACCACACCTGCGGCCTGCGCGCGGGCGGCGTCCTGGAGTGCACCGGTCAAAACGAATATCCGAGCGCAGCGGCGACGACGAACCAAGCGACCGTGCCCGACGATTTTCCTGCGGCGTCGTATGTCTCGGCGGGTCACGCTCACACCTGCGCGATCGCCGTCGACCGCACGCTGCATTGTTTCGGCGGAAACGTCGGCCTGGTCGGCGAGATGTTGAAACAGACAGATCAGGCGGTGGTCCCGACTGATCTCGGCCCCGTCGCGGTGCTCGAGACCGGCCCGATCTACACCTGCGCGCTCGATGACGCCGGCTCGGCGCGGTGCTGGGGCGAAGGGGGCTCGGGACAGACGAATCCTTCGACAGCGGCGCTCGATCAGCTCGGACTCGGGAGCTTTCACGGCTGCGGGCGGCGCATCTCCGATCAGCGGCTCGAGTGTTGGGGCGACACCAGCTCGGGCCGCACCCAACCCCCGCCGGTCCCGTTCTTACAGGTGTCGTCGGGGTTGTTTCACAGCTGCGGCGTGAATATCGATCACCGGATCGAATGTTGGGGCCGCGACGACGCCATGGGCATGCGGACCTTCGAGCCGCCGGGCGACGACTTCGCCGAGATCCACAGCGGCCACTATTTCAACTGCGCCCGCCGCATGAACGGCTCCGTCATTTGTTGGGGCATCCTGCCGAACGCGGCCCCGCTCGTCGCTGTCCCGGAGGGCAGCTACCTTGCACTGACGGCCGGGAACGAGCACGCCTGTGCAATCCGCGAGGATCAGACGACGGTCTGTTGGGGTGTTGCGGGCGCTTGGTGAACCTGATCTCTAGATCAGCTGATCTATGGATCAGCTGATCTAGAGATCAGGATCGATAAAAAAGGTGATCAAAAATTTGCGCGCCCGATCGACCTCGGCGAGAAGCGACTCATGAAGCACCTCGTCGCCGCTCTCACGATGTCTCTCGCAATCTCGGCCTGCGCCACGACGAAAAAAGTCGCGGAAAAAGAGCCGAATGACCCCACCGCCTACGATGCGGCGCGGGCTCAGGCGATGGACACGTTGGCGGCGAACTTCGCGCGTGTCGGCTTCACGTTCGACTCGGTGGAGATCACCGAATCGACGCGGAACGCGCTCGCGGACAACGTGGAGATCATGCGCGTGTGGAACGCGCTCGGCGTCGAGGTTGAAGGTCACTGCGACGAGGCTGGTTCCACTGAATATAATCTGGCGCTCGGCCAGCGCCGCGCGGAGGCGATCCGCAAATACATGGTCACGGCCGGCATCGCCGGTTTCCGTGTTCGCACCATCTCTTACGGCGAGGAACGCCCCTACTCTTACGGCGCGAGCGAAGACGCGATGTCGCAAAATCGCCGCGCGGAGTTCCGCATCACCGTCGATCCTTCGCACGAGGTCCGCGGCACGGTCGCCGACACGCTCGACGTCTCCGTCGAAAACCAGGGCCCGATCGCGCTCAGCTTCGAGTGATCAGGTTCGAGTCATCAGCTTCGAGCACGGATCAATCCCACCCCAGCGCGACCGGCGCCAACGCCAACACCGCGGCTCCCAAACGTAATGTGGCGGGCAAGAAATCGCGAAAACGAACGTAGCCCCCGGCGCCTGTGAATCGCCGTGCGCACGAAGCGCGGCGCGGTGTTCGCAGTTTCGACCGAACGGAAGGAATCGTCGAGCGCTCGCGCCTGAGTACGCCCGTTGCTCTTCGGGAGCGGCGACAACAAGGAGGCTACTCATGTCGCGATCCCACATCGCGTTGGCGGTGCTTTGTTTTTGCGCCGCCCAACCCGTGCTCGCCCAAGAGCTCGAACCGCTGCCCGAAGAACAACCGGTCGATACGCCGCGCGATCATCGCGAGGCTTTGCGCCAGACGATCGATCAAGTTTCGCAGCGAAGATTTCTGCACGGTTTCCGCCTCGGATATCTCTTCGTCGCCAACCATGACGGGCCGATCGACTCGACCGATCCGAATTCACCTTCGCTCCAAGAAAAATACGGGATGCGTTCTCCGCACCAGTTTCTGCTCGGCTATGAGCTGACCTGGCGCGCGATCGGACACGAGTGGCTCAACGTTTTGTTGGTCACCAACGTCAGCGTCTCCGGAATGGAGCAGTCGAAGTTTTTCCCGAGCGCGAACGGCATGATCGGCTTCGAGCTCGCGGAGACTTTGCAGCTCGGCGTCGGCGTCAACGCAACGCCCTCCAAAGATAAACCGGTCCACATGATGCTCGCGGCCGGATGGACACCGCGCGTCGGCGATTTTTACACCCCGATCCACGCGTTTTTTGTTCCCGACGTCGACGGACAACATCGCACCGGCATCACCGTCGGCGTGAATTGGTGACGCCCATGTTGCGCAGCACGTGTTTATTCGCGCTGCTCGCGGCCGGATGTGTCTCCACACGAACCGCCGCGATTCCCAAGGTGAGCAGCGCACCGGACGGCCTGGCCGGAAGGACAGTGTCCGTCGATCCACGGGTGGATCTGTCTGGCTACTGGGCGCGCACCAACCTCGGACGCGAGCTGGCGCGTGCGCTGAAATTGGAGCTCGACGCGGCCTTTGCGCGTGCGGGTTATGTGATCGACAGCGTCGATCCCGAGCTGACGGTGCGGCTGTCGGCCGATCTCTCCGGTTCCACGAAAGACCTGGAGACCGCGACCGAGATGGAGATCTCGCGTGGGGGCCGCGAGCTGGTGACGGTGAAGGTGCACACGGGGACGTTGATCGAAGTTGATGCGGCGAAGTTTCCGGAGCTCGCGGCCGCGGAGCTGGTGAACGCGTTTGCGCTGCGGCCGGAGGCGGGGGCCTTGGCCTTCGAGCCGCGGCGCGAACGGCGGACCCGAAATCCGGATCAGCTCGCGAACGGAGTGGTGATCGCGGCCTTCGATGTTTTCGATCCCGGCGAAGAGCTCGACGTGGAGACGCGCGATCAGCTTTCGGAATACATGGCGGTGCGGGTGACCCAGTCGCTGAAGTACCGGACGATTCCGCGCGCGCAGCTCCGCGAACATCTGCTCGCGGAGAAGAAGAACAGCTTCAGTGCGTGTGTCGATCAAGCGTGTCAGATCGAGCTCGGCAAAGCGCTCGCCGCAGAGAAGGTGCTCGCGCCGAAGTTGATCCGATTGGGAACAACCTGCGCGTTGACCGCGAGCGTGTTCGATTTGAAGACAGAGACTGCGGAGCTGGCCGCGAGCGTGAAGACCCGCTGCGCAAAAGAGGCGCTGCTCGAAGCGGTGGACGGCTTGGTCGATTCGCTGCGAGCGAGCGCGCACATCTTATAGGTGTTAGGCTGAGCCTCTCTTGCGGAGGTGCCCCAGCTGCGGCCGGCTCTACGTAGACGGCACGCAAAGACTGTCCAGAAGATCAGTCGCCTTTGGTCACCATACCGGTGCTCCTCGGTCAGCCATACGACGAGGCCGAGACGCGGATCGACCGTCCCGCCAGTGATACCAATGCAGAAACTTTTCCGCGCCGCGAAACTTTGGCCGCAGCCGCGCACACGTTATTCAACGGCAAATATGCGCTGATTCGCGAGCTGGGCAGCGGCGGCATGGGTTCGGTCTACGAAGCGGAGAACGCCTGGACGGGACGTCGCGTGGCGATCAAAACGTTGCGGCCGGAGCTGCTCGAATCTGCCGAAACGGTGGCGCGTTTTCTTCAAGAAGGCCGGGCGACCGCGAGGATCACTCATCCGAACGTGCTCGAGATCTTCGACATGGGTCAGGAAGACGGCGGCACGTTGTTCATCGTGCAGGAGCTTTTGGTCGGTACTGATCTTCGGGCCAGGTTAGCGCTCGGGCCGGCAAGTTTGTTCGAGGCGCTCGATGCGCTGTTGCCGATCGCCGGCGCGCTCGCGGAGGCGCATGCACAAGGGATCGTTCACCGCGACGTGAAACCGGCGAATATCGTGTTGGCGCGGGCGGCGATCTCCAATGACCCGGTGCCGAAGCTGATCGATTTCGGCATCGCCAAAGTGCTCAAAGGCCGCACCGCCGGGTTGAGCTCGATGACCAACACTTTGGTGGGCGAGCTGATGGGCACACCCGCATATATGTCGCCCGAGCAGATCACCGCGGATCCGACGATCGACGGTGCAGCCGACGTCTGGTCGCTCGGCGCGGTGTTCTTCGAAGCGCTCTCGGGAAGGCGCGCCTTCAGCGGCGAGACGCTCCAGGCGACGATCCGCAAGATACTCTCTGTCCGCGCGGACAGCTTGCTGGAAATTGCGCCACAGGTACCGCGCGAGATTGCGGCGATCGTCGCTCGTATGTTGACGCCGGAGCGCGACGAACGTTTCCGCGACATGCGCGAAGTGATCCGCGCGTTGCTCGCGACCTCGCTGCTCTCGGAAGATGCGCTCGGCGTACAGTTGGTGCGCAATCACCGCGCGTCGTTGCCGATGGATCGGCCGCGCACCCGTGCGCCGAGCGAGTGGCAGGTCACGTTGCCTTGTGCGGATTGGAAACAGGCGCACGAACGGGTCGCTTCTTGGTTATCGAGCCGCGAGATCTTCGTGCGCACCGAAGACTTGCCGGCGCCGGATTCTCCAGCCGAAGTGATGATCGAGCTGCCCGATGGGACAACCGTGGAGCTCTCGGGACGCGTTCATCCCGCGATAGATCGCGATGGAATCTTGCTGCGTTTCGAGCCGGGCTACGAGATCGATCTGTTGTTGCTCGAACAGGTCGCGGCTTCTCACGTCGGCCCGAGTTTTCCGGCAGTGAGCGCGCGGGCCGGCCAGGTCACCGGGAAGATGTCGCGCGTCTTGGGGATCGACTTCGGGACGACGTACACCAGCGCGGCGGTGTTCGCGGGCGAACGCGCGCATCTGGTGGTGGATGAACACGGACGGACGCTTCATCCGTCGATGGTCAGTTTCAGCGAGCTCGGTCTGCCCACCATCGGTTGGGATGCGCGCCGTGCGTTGCTCACTTCGCCGTCGCGTACGGTGTCGGGCGTGAAGAGGCTGATCGGAAGATCATTCACGGATCCGTTGCTCGCCGGATATTTGGCGTCGCTTCCCTATCGTTCCTCGCAGGCGCCGAACAACACGGTGATGTTGGAGCTCGCGGATCCGCCGATTCCGGCGATCCAAGTGGCGGCGCTGGTGATCGAACACGTACGGCGCATCGCCGAGAAACAAACCGGAGAATCGTTCGAGGAAGCCGTGCTCAGCGTTCCGGTGGCGTTCGACGACGCACAGCGCGACGCCTTGAGACGTGCAGCGCAACGCGCGGGCTTGAAGGTGCTCGCGTTGATCGAAGAGCCCGTCGCCGCCGCGATGGCCTGCGGTTTCGGCCGCGAACGCGAGGACATCGTCGCCGTTTATGATCTCGGCGGTGGAACCTTCGATTTTTCGCTGGTGAAGATTCACGGCACGCGCACGGAGGTGTTGGCGACGGCGGGCGATGCGTGGCTGGGCGGCGACGACTTTGATTTGTTGCTCGCGCAAAAGATCTCCGACGAGCTCTGGCAAAAGACGCGCTTCGATCTGCGGCGTCGTGCGGTGGAGTGGCAGAAGTTGTTGTTCGCCTGTGAGCACGCAAAACGCGCGTTGTCTTTCGAGGAACGAGCCGAGGTGATCGTCGAAGGCGTGAGCAACGTTCCTCGGCGCATCGATCTTCGCGAGACGGTGTCGCGCGATCGTTTCGAAGAGATCTGCCGCGAGCTGCTCGCGCGCTCGATGGAGCTGGTGACCTCGGCGTTGGTCGAGGGCGGGGTTCATCCGCGACAGGTCACCGAGGTGGCAGTGACCGGCGGGATGTCGCGTGCACCGATGGTGCGGCGTGCGTTGTCGCGCTTGTTCGATCGCGAGCTCACCCCGCACGTGAACCCGGAAGAAGCGGTCTGTGCGGGCGCAGCCACGGCGGCGGCGGCGCTGGCGATTTAGGCGTCTCTTTCGCGGGCGTGTTTCACCGCGGCTTTGATCCACGCGCGGGCCTCTTTTTTAGGGAGATCGGCGAGCTTTTGCATCTTCAGATGTCGGCCGAGCTTGCTGGTGCCTTCGAGCAAGCCTTTGGGATCCGCGTAGAGCTCGGTGGGGCCGGCGAGTATTAGGTTGACGTGTGCTTTGTGCGCGCCGAGCGCGATGGTCATGGTCTTGTCGTGCGAATAAAACGGCATGCCCCACTTCAGCGAGGTGGTCGCTTCCGGAAACTCTTTCACGATCATCGTGTGCAGCGTTTCCAAGACCTCGCGCTGCTGTTCGGGGAGCTTGTGGAAGAAGACGTCGATCGAAGCGCCGTAGTCCGCGCGTTTCGCGGCCATGGTCTTCGTGCGAACGGGCGCCTTTTTCTTCGCCGCGCCGCGCTTCTTCACCGCAGGCTTCTTCTTCGCAGGTGCTTTTTTTGCGCTCAATGCCGGAGGCGGGACTCGAACCCGCACGCCTTTTGGGCAGAGGATTTTAAGTCCTCCGTGTATGACCATTTCACCACTCCGGCAGCCGCCGGAAAGTTACAATCTCGGCATCGGCCGCGCAATGAATTAGTCCACGCGCTCCAGGGAGCCGTTCGCCAAGAACAAGCTCATCTGTTGGATCGCGGGCTCGAGCAAACGCACGCCTTCGTGCACTTCGTTGTAGGAGAGCGGCGGCTTTGCTTCGTCGGTTTCGCTGCGATCGATACCGAAGTCGTAGAGCGTGAGGCCCGCGGGCTGATGGGTGAGCGGCGCGAGATTGAAGACGTCGAGCGGAGTGGGAATCGCGAGACCGGCGTTCAACAAACGTGCGTGCAACATGCCGCCGATGTCTGGGACCTCCGCGTCGCCGAGGCCGACTTGCAACAAGACGCGGCGATCTGGATCGTCGAACACGCGCGGCGCCCAGGTCGCGGGATCGATGCGATCGAATTCCCGCTGCAGCGTCCCGATGTATTTTTGACGATCGAGCGCGCTCGGCAGCGAGCTCTTGAGCAGCTCGAGAAACGGCGAGAAGGGCCGCGCCCGCAACATGAAGTGTGTGAAACCTGCGCCGCCGACGTTGAGGATCACGCGATCGACGTCGGGCACGACCGCCGCGAACGTGCCGCCGAGGATATGACCCTGACTAATGCCGAGAAACGCGAGCTTGCTCGGCTCGTAGACGGTCGTCCCCAAGGAGCCCCTCAATGCCGGGAGCTGCGAGAGCGGACCGCGGATCGCTTCCGCCATCACGATCCAATTCGCGTACGCTTGATGCACACCATCGATAAAAGAAAGCGACTGCGACGGCCGCGTCACCAACCCATCGAGCACACCGAGGCGCTCGTGCATCGTCATTCCAAACCAATCGATGGAGAAGAGCACCGCGTTCAGGCGATTCGCCAGCATGATCGGTGAGCTCTTCTCGACCTCGCGCCGGCTCCCAAAAAAACCGTGTCCGTAGAGAAGCGCCTGTCCGATTCGCGTGGAATCGCGGAGCGACTGCGGGACCACGATGACGAAGCCGATCTCCGTTTCACCGGAAATCGTGGGCACTCCAGCAGCGTCACGCACCAGCGGGGGCGACTCGCCCGGCTCGTCATTTTCGAGGAAGAGCGGACCGCGGACTGTCCCTCGGATCAGTCGCCACACGCCGTCTGAGCCGTCGCTCTCTTCCACGGCGGTGATGGTGATCCTCGGCGTGGTCGAAGTCGCCGCGGCGATCACTTGTTCGCGGATCGCCCAAAGATCGCGGGTGACATCTTCGTCCGCGCCGGTGGTGAAGTCCCAGGCCAAAAAGACACTGTCCCTTTGGACACCTGTACCTTCGATCACAGGAAAAATCTGTTCCTCGTACCGCTCGTCGCTTTCATCGTCGCGCAGTCGGCGAAAGCCCTCCGGGGCTTCGACTCCAAGATCGTGAAGCGCGACCACGTAACGCGTGTTCTCTTTCAGCGCGAGCACCGTATGCAGGACGAGCGCGCGTTCCGCATCGCTCTCAGCGTGCGGATCGAAGTCGGCGAAGTGGGGTACGAGCTGGCCAGTCGCCGCTTCGATGATCAGCGAGCGACTGGTCTTTGGATCAGTGCTCGAGAGGTAATCGTCGTAGGCCCCGACGAAACGATCGCGCGACACTCCGGAGCCGATCAGCGCGGTGATCGGAGGAAGTCGCGAGAAACCGCGGTGCGGCCGGTGATCCGTGATGTCGGCGCTGACACCCTCGATGGAACGCAGCTTCGCTTTGCCCGTGGTGCGGAGCTCGCCGCTCGCCGGATCGCGGAAAAAGTCCGACGGATACGGCAGGAAACACTCTGTCCCTCCGTACAGAGGCTGGCACCCTTCCGGGATGTCCAAAGGATCTTCGCCGCACGCCGCGAGCGCGAGGAAAAGGACGAGCGCACGTTTCATAGGCTCGGTGCAGGCGACGGCAAAAACGCGACGTGCGAGCCCTCGATCGGCACCACCATCGTCACGTGGATCTTCGTACCCGCACCGACCGCGGACTGCACCGCGACCGTGCCACGAAACTTCACCGCACGCGCTTCGATGTTCGACAGACCATAGTGGCCCTTCTTGTTTTGTCGCGTTTCGAAGCCGACGCCGTCGTCGCCCACGGTGAGGTTCATGATGTCGCCGTCGTACTTGAGCTGGACGTCGCAGCGATTCGCCTTCGCGTGTTTCTGAATGTTCGTCAGGCACTCCTGCAGGATGCGGAAGATGGCCAGCTGCATCTCGCTCGGCAGACGCCGCTCGCGACCGACCACTTTCAAGCTGCACCACACGCGCGAACGTTCTTGAAAGCGCATACAATAGTCCTCGAGCGCTTTATGCAGATCGAAGTCGCGGCGCATCATCGTCAGCGAGCGGCGCAATTCATCGATCGCTTCTTCAGCCTGCCCTTTCAGCTCGGTGATCTCGTCTTTGAGCACGGGATTGTCTTTCGCCATGCGCTGGATGAACTCCGCCTGAATGATCAGCGTGGAGAGCGAGCCGCCGAGGCCGTCGTGGATCTCGCGCGCCAAGCGGAGACGTTCCTGCGTGATGATGTTTTCCTCCTGCGTCTTCGCCAGCGCGCGCAGCTGACGCACGCGGCGTTCATCGCGCTGATTGAGGTACATCAGCATGTAGGCGGCGATGATCGAGAGCGTCGCGTACCACACGACCAGGAACACACCCTGTGAGGTGTCCGCCCCCTCCTGCATCAACGCATCGAGCCGCGCGACGATCGGCAACATCAACAACGGCGGCGCGAGCGAGAGCATCCGCGGAAACAAGAGCGCGAAGAAACAGGTGAACATCACGTGCGCCGGCATCATCGGCGACTTGAGCCCACCGCTCGGCAGGATGATCGCCATCAGGGCAAAGAGATCGAGCACCAGCGTGATGAAGGTGATCGGGCGTCCGAGACGTGGATGATCGAGAAACAGGTAGTTCGCGACCGAGTACGCGATCACCGCAAAGTAGACGAGAAACGCCGTCGGCGAAGTTGTTCCGAGATATTGCGACCACGATGGCACCGCCAAGACGGCGAGCCCGATCCCCAAAAACGCGAGTCGCGCATAAAACAGCGCACGCGCGCGATCGGAGAATCGCTCGGTGATATCGGGATCGATGTACGGTGTTTGTGCCGCGGCGCCGCCGAAAGTTGGTGGCATGCGGCCTCTGTATATCATTGACGCGACCGGGGCGCGCGGGCGATTGAATCGCCCAAGATGTGCGGCGTCTTCGGAATTTGGGGACACCCGGAAGCCGCCAAGCTGACTTATCTCGGGCTCCACGCGCTTCAGCATCGCGGACAGGAAGCAGCCGGGATCGTGGCAGCGGGCGGCGAAGGCGAACGTTTTCTGCGGCACCTCGGGCGCGGACACGTCGCCGACATCTTCTCCAACGACGCGCTCGAAACTTTGGTCGGCGATCGCGCGATCGGCCACGTTCGTTATTCGACAGCCGGCGGCTCCGCACTGCAAAACACGCAGCCGATCGTCGTCGACACCATGCGCGGTGCGGTCGCCGTCGCACACAACGGCAATCTCGTCGACGCGATGCAAGTGCGGGGAGATCTCGAGCGCGAAGGCGCCATCTTCAGCACGCAGAGCGACACCGAAGTGATCGTTCATCTGCTCGCCCGCGCGCGTGCACCCCGCGTGCAAGATCGCCTGCGCTCCGCGGTCGCGGGCGTGCGCGGCGCGTATACGTTGTTGGTGATGACCAAAGACGCGATCATCGGCGTGCGCGATCCGCAGGGATTTCGGCCGTTGGTGATCGGCAAAGTCGGTGACGCGTACGTGCTCGCGTCGGAGACGTGCGTGCTCGATCTGATCGAAGCGGAGCTGGTGCGCGAGGTCGAGCCCGGTGAAATGGTCACCATCGACAAACGCGGCATCACCTCCGAACGTTTGGTGCACGATCCGAATCCGAAGCAACGCGCGTGTATCTTCGAGCTCGTCTATTTCGCGCGACCGGACAGCGTGATCTTCGATCGCAGCGTCTATGAAGCGCGCTTCGAGATGGGCCGGCAATTAGCGCGCGAATCCGCGATCTCGGCGGATCTGGTGATCCCCGTGCCCGATTCGGGAGTCGCGGCCGCGATCGGATTTGCGGAAGAAGCGAAGATTCCGTTTCGGCATGGATTGCTGCGCAGTCACTACGTGGGCCGCACCTTCATCGAGCCGGAGCAGTCGATCCGTCACTTCGGCGTGAAGCTGAAGTTGTCTGCGGTGCGTTCGGTGCTCAAAGGCAAACGGGTCATCGTCGTCGACGATTCAATTGTGCGCGGCACGACCTCGCGCAAGATCGTGAAGATGTTGCGCGGCGCGGGCGCGACGGAAGTGCACATGCGCATTTCCTCGCCGCCGACGAAGTTCCCGTGTTTGTGGGGCATCGACACGCCCACGCGCGCGGAGCTGATCGCCTCGAGCCACTCGATCGACGAGATCGCCAAGTACATCACCGCGGACAGCCTGGCGTACCTCTCGCTCGAAGGGCTTCATCGTTCGGTGCAAGATCGCACCGACGCCGCACGCAAGTTCTGCAACACGTGTTTTACCGGCGAAGTCCCGCACGAGATGCCGGAAGACGAAAAGCTCGTTCAGCTCGGCGCTCGTTAGAAGGTCAGTGGGTTGCCGGTGACGTCGGCCTTGTCGGTGAGCATCACGATCTGCGTCGCTTTGCCGAGATAACCGATCATCTGCGACAACAACATGCGCTTCTTCGTGGGGAACGCGCCGTAGGGATCGTCGATCAAGATCGGCACGCGCACTTTCACGAGGCAGGCTTCGATCAAGGTGAAACGAAGCGCGGAATCGACCAGATCGAGATCGGCACCTTCGAGCGAGACATAGGCGATCGACTCTTCTTTGCCGCGCGCGATCAAAGAGACTTCACCGCGCGGACCGAACTCCGGCTTCTTGAATTTCCCGTCGGTGAACGCCTCGAGATATTGGCTGAGACGTTTTTCGATCTTCAGGCCGAGGCCGTCGACATCGACCTGTAAGAGATCGACCGCAGCCTGCATGAGATCGCGCGAACGATCGGGCGCGAGCATGTCGCCATCATCGTCGCCGCCGCCACCACCGTAACCGCCGGCGATTCCAGAGCCGCCCGAGCCCGGAAAAGACGAAGCCGCAAAATATCCCTCGCCGTCGTGTGATCCCGAGGTGCTGCTTCCGCCGTCATTGCCCGGCTTCTTCGCAGACCCACCGCTGTAGCCGGAGGAGTAACCGCGGCCTTCATCGTCCTCATCGTCGTGGCCGATGTTTCCACCGCCGAAGTCGAACAACGACGCCGCCTCTTTCGTCGGCGGAAGCACCGCCGAAACCGAACGTGGGGGCGCCGATCGCTGCGTCGCGGCTCGCGGCTGCACCGTCGGCAACGGCTCCATCGGACGCGTGGGATCGACCATCGGGTACGAAACGCTTCGCTGCGAAGGATCGAACGCGGGATAAATGTTGCTGCCCGCGCGCACCAGATCGCCGGTGATCACCCGCGGAACGTCGCCCGTCGACAAACGTGGCAAATCCGGCGGCGGAAGATTGATCATCGGCGTCGGCGCGCGCGGCAACGGCACCGGCGTTCTTCGCACAGTGAGCGCCAGCCCACGCTTTTGTTCGACGGCGGTGATCTCGCGTTCGAGCTGCGAAATGCGCACGCTCAACGTCGCTGCGGAGATCAAGCCCTGCGCGCCGATCACCTCGGCTTCGAGCGTTTCGACACGTTTTACGATCTGATCGAGCTCTCGCTCGGCGAGCACCACCACCGGATCGCTGCGAAAGGAAGCGAGCGCGTGTTCCGCGGAGCGAAGCTGTTTCTCCACCTGCTCCGCACCTTCGATGCGCTCCAGAAGATCGCGCGGATCGCTGATCTCCAGCTTCTCCATCAAACGGCGAAGTGCGGCAGTGTCGAGATCGTACTGGCGCTCGAGCCGCGTCTCACGATCCGCGACCGTCGTCAGCTTCAGCGCGGTGCGCGTCTTTTTCTCCAGCTCCGCGACGTAACGGAACGCAGCCGCTGCCGCGATCGTCACGCACGGAATGTTCAACAGGGCGATCGCCGGCTTTTGAAAGGTGATCGCCGCGGTCACGAACATCACCGCGAACAACATGCTGGCGATGAAGTAACGATCTTCTTGCAGCGGCACGACGATCGCCGAGCGAATCTGCCCTTCGATTGCTTCGCGCTCTTCGGCGAGCTTGCCGCGATCCTGTTGATACTTGGTCTGCATCTCTTCCAAGCGGCGCAGACGTTCACCGAATCCGGGCGGAAGATTGTGCAGATCCGCCTGCGACTCCGCGAGCCGCTGCAGCTTTTCGACTTCTTCGCGCAGCTCTTTGGCGCGCTCCGCTTTTTGCGACAGCTCGAAGCGGCGCGCATTCAAAGCGTCGAGCTCCACCTGCGCATGCTCCGCGCGCGACGCGGAGATCATCTCTTCGCGAAGCTTCGCGAGCTGCTCTCGTTTCAGCTCGTAGTCGTCGCTCGGCTCGTCGGCGGGATCATCCCGATCGCTCTTCGAACGCATCCCCTCCGGCGCCGCCAGCTCCGCTTGCACCAGCGCGTTCATCGGATTCAAGGCCGAGCCAAATCCGCTCTGCGCGCGCGACAGTGGTCGCAACGATTGCGCGCGCGGCATCGCCGGGCGGCCTGGACCACTCGGCAGATCGGCCGTGCTCGCGAGACCGGAGCCGCTTCGCGTTTTGGCGCGGACACCTTTGGAGGGCATCGTCTCCGGACTGAGGATGAAGAGCCGTTCGAAGCCGACTTCGTCCGGGATCTGTTGGTTCACGCGAAGGTACTGCGCGACCTCTTGGGCGACCCGCGAGAGCGCGTTGTACTTCTTCGTTTCCTTGTCGAACTTGTGGAGGCTGACCGCGCCGTTCACCGCTTCGCGCACCACGCGATACGTTTCTTTGTCGCGACCGAAGAAAGTCAGCGCGATGCGCGACTCCTTGGCGTTGCGATCAGCCAGGCGCTCGGTCGCACCGGCCCGCGCGGGATCGGGATACATCGTGTGATAGATGGCGTCGAGGATCGCGCGACGTTGCGCGACCTCGGACGACTTCCCGACGTTGATGCCAGGCTTGGCGCTGATCCGGGTGAGCGGAGCAAAGCCAGCGATGCCTTGCAGAGCCAGCTCGAGGATGATCAAGGCTCTTGATTGATACCCAAGTTCTGGGGATTACGAAAGCGCGCTATTCCTCGCCCGGACGGCGTTCGGTGCGCTCTTTGATACGCGCGGCTTTGCCCGTCAGGTCGCGCAGGTAGTACAAGCGCGCGCGGCGAACGGCGCCATGCGATTTCACTTCGATCTTGTCGATCGACGGGGTGCTGAGCGGGAAAATGCGCTCGACGCCTACGCCGTGCGAAACCTTGCGGACGGTGATCGAAGCGCGTGCGCCTCCGCGGCGCCAACGGATCACGACGCCTTCGAAGATCTGGATGCGCTCTTTGTCGGCTTCGCGGATCTTCGTGTGGACACGGACCGTGTCGCCGATCTGCATGTCCGGCAGATCCTTGCGCAGGTAAGGCTGTTCGACTTCATCAATGGTGCGGTTCATGGCTCGGAGCGGCGTACTTCTCCGCGCGCCGGGGTCCGGGTCAAGTGAAAAGTGGGACCTAACCTTCGCCGACGAGCCTTTCGAGCAAGATCGAGGCGGTCGCCACCAAAGAGAGGTCATTCGAGCGGGCCCCGGGGCGAACACTGGTCAGAAGCAGGTCGATCCCCGGGTGCAGGCGTTTGTCCTCGAAGTAACCGGCGCCGAGGGCGAGCACGATCCGCGCGCCTTCCGCCTTGGCCCGCGCCACCAGCGCCCGCGGCCCGAGGACCGGCGCGCTGTGTTTGAGCGCGAACGGCAGCGCCGAAGCGATGATCGTCTTCTTGCGAACCTTCATCTCCTCGAGCTCGCGCGTGGCGATGACGTCTTCCACGCCGTAGGCGCGCGCCACCCGCGACACTTCGCCGAAGGTCGCCGGATCTTCGGCCGCGAGCGCCACGATGATCTTCGGTACAGCTGTACCAGAGGACAGGAGAGCTGCACGATCGTCTTTGTCGAACGCGACCTCGGACAAGAGATCCGGGCGGCGCAGGCGCGTACGTTTCACCGCTTCGCGCCGGTGTTCCTGCTGGATCTTCTTGTGATTGCCGCCTTGGAAGAGCTCAGGGACCGCGCGCCCGCGCCACTCGGGAGGCCGCGTGTATTGCGGGCCTTCGAGCAACCCTTCGCTGAAGCTGTCGCTGGCGTGAGAGCCTGCGTTTCCCAGCGTTCCCGGGAGCAGCCGGACGACGCCGTCGATGATCGAGAGCGCCGCGTATTCGCCACCCGTGAGCACGAAGTCGCCGGCGGAGATCTCTTCGTCGGCGAGGAGTGAGAGGCGATCGTCGATCCCTTCGTAGCGGCCGCAGACCAAAACGAGATGCTGGCCTTTCGCCCAGGTAGCGAGATCGCTCTGCCGCAGCGGCCTCCCCTGCGGGGAAAGAATGATCACCGGACCTACGCCGTGTTTTTTCGCTTCATCGATCGAAGCAGCCAGCGGCTCGACGCGCATCAACATGCCGCCGCCGCCGCCGTAAGGAGTGTCGTCGACGGAGCGGTGCCGGTCGTGGGTGTACGCCCGCGGATCGATGAAGTTGATCGACGTGGTCCCCGACTCGAGCGCTTTGCCGAGCAACCCCGCTTTCAACGGGCTGTCGAAGAGCCCGGGAAAAAGCGTGATCACGTCGATGCGCATCACGCTTCCACGTCGTCGAAGAGCCCGGGCATCACGTGAATCTTGACCACGCCGCTGTCGAAGCCGGCGATGAACACCGGTACGCAGGGTACGAGATATTCGCGGCCGTCGCGCTCGAGCTGCAACATCGGCTGCGCGCCGTTGTCGACGATCGCTTCGACGACACCGAGATCGCGCGAGCTCTGTGCATCGACTGCGCGCGCACCGACGTAGAGATCCGCGTCATCGGTGATCGCCGCCGGAAGCGCGCGCGGATCGACCGAAACGATCATCCCTTCGAGCGCTTCCGCTTGCGTGCGATCATCGAGGCCGTCGACGCGCAACACCACCGCGACCGGAGAAATCCAACGCACGCTCTTCAGCGCGTGTTCTTTTTCATCGAGGTAGATCGATCGGTTTTCGCGAGCATCAGCCTTGTCGCGACGCGGGCGAAACAGTTGGACGTGGAGCTCGCCGCGCATTCCGTGCGCGCGAAGGACCCGCCCGATCGGAAGCAAATTATTCGATGATCTCGAGGCTGGTGCGCTTGTCCTGCTTCTGCGCCGCCGCCGAGAGAATCGTGCGCATCGCTTTCGCGGTGCGACCTTTTTTGCCGATGACCTTGCCGAGGTCGTCCTTCGACACCTTCAGCTTGATGATCGAAGCTTCGGTATCGCCGAACTCCTGCACCTCGACGGCATCAGGAGCATCGACCAACGACTTCGCGATGAAATCGATCAGATCACGCATCGTGGATGGACCCCTTAGCTCGCGGCCGTCTCAGCCTTTTGGGCTTCGACTTTGGCCGGCTTTGCAGCCGGGGCCGGGGCGAGCTTCGCTTGTTTGATCAAGCGCTTGGCGATTGGAGAGACCACCGCTCCACAACCCACCCAATACGCGACGCGATCCGTACGAAACGAAACGATGTTCTTGTTCGGGATGTAATAGCCAAGATTTTCGACGAAATTGCCGTCTCGGCGCGAACGGCTGTCCGTGGCCACGAGGTGATAGACGGGCCGTTTCTTCGTGCCGGTACGCGAGAGCCTCAACGTGAGCATTCTACAAAACCTCCGAAAGGAGCGGGTGGTTTCGCGAATCCTGCTCCCCTTGTCAAGCATTTCATCGGGTTCAACGAGTCACGTCGCCGATCGAAATGACGATCAGAAGCCCGATCAGCAGGATGAACCCGGCGACATGGACATAAGCTTCGATGCGGGGACTGATCGGTTTTCGCCGGATCAACCCCAAAACCAAGAAGAGGAGTCGCGATCCGTCGAGCGCCGGAATCGGTAAGAGATTCATGATCCCCAACATGATCGAGATGTCCGCCAGAAAGGCGAGCGCCTCCGCCCAGGACACGTCGACCCGGCGCGAGAGGCTCTGCACCATACCGATCGGGCCCGACAGCTGCGCGCCGCCGCCTGGACGGAAGAGCGCGGCCAAGCTGGTGAGGAGGAGCTTGCTCGAATTTCCGACATGGAGCACCGCAGCCTTCGCGCCGTCGACCACCCCGAGCGCATGGATGCGGCGGTCCGTGCCTTCGAGCTCGATGCCGATCTGAAAGCCACCGGCGACTTCGTCCGGGACGAGCTCGAGGATGCTCTTGTCGCCGTGGCGATCGATCTGGAGCGTGACCCCTTTTTTGCCTGCGGCTTGGATCGTCTCGCGCAATTCTTCCGCGAGATCGAAGGCGGCGCTTGCTGTACCAACGATCAGGTCGTCTTTTTTCAGGCCCGCGCGTTCGGCGGCCGAGCCTTCGACCACGCGCACCACGCGCACCGGCGCGAGCGACTCCGCGGCGAAGAACGCATAAAAGGCGAACAAGAGCACGAAGCCGAGAAGGTAATTCGCAGCGGGCCCGGCGAAGATGGTCGCGAAGCGCAGATGTGCGGGACGATTGTTGTAGCTCGAGGGCGAATTCGGATCGCTGCCGTCGTGTGGGTTCATCCCTTCGATCTGTACGAAGCCGCCGAGCGGGAGCATGCCGACTTGAAACTCGGTGTCGCCGCGCTTCACTTTGGCGAGGGCGGGACCGAAGCCGATCGAAAATTTCGGCACCCTCATGCGCGACCAACGCGCGACGAGGAAGTGCCCCGCCTCGTGGATCACGATCAGGACGCCGATGGCGATGATCGCCGCAAGCGTCGAACCCATCCAAATTGCCTAGCACACTTTTGTAACGTGTGGTCTTTTTGCCGCGCGATCGATGCAGCTTCCTTACGAGATCAAGATCGCGCTCCGGTACATCAGCTCGCGGCGAAAAGCGGCCGTTTCGCTGATCACGCTGATCACCATCGGCGGCGTCGCGGTCGGCGTTTCGGCGCTGACGGTGGTCACTTCGGTGTGGAACGGCTTCGAAGCGGAGTTCCTCGAGAAGTTGCTCGGCATCAACGCGCACGCGGTCTTGCTGCGCAATCACGACGTCTTCCGCAATCACCGCGAGGTCGCCGAAGCGCTGCGCAAAGAACCACACATCGCGCATGTGGCGCCCTTCGTTTACAGCGAGGTGATCGCGCAAAGCGCGGCCGGCGTGCAAGGTGTGGCGATCAAGGGCCTCGATCCGAAGATCGCGCGCGACACGCCGCTCGGCCGGTACGTGAAGCCGGAAGCGTTCGTGGCTTTGTCCGAAAGCGCGAGCTCGACGACCGCGGGGATCATCATCGGTAACGATCTGCTCGAAGTGCTCCACACCCGCCTTGGCCAATCGATCAGTATCATCTCACCGTATGGCGGACGGGACGGCGAGCCGCGCACGCAGGCTTTTCGCGTCGTCGGCGTGTTTCACTCCGGCATGTACGAGTTCGATGCGCGGATGGTGTTCATCGATCTCTCCGAGGCGCAGCGCTTCTTGCGCTTATACGAAACGGTCACCGGCCTCGAAGTATGGAGCGACGATCCGCTGAAGTCGGGCGAGTCGATCTCGCTGGCCGCAAAGAAGCTGGAACCGACGGATCCGCTCGCCTACGACGTGCGCGATTGGTCGCGAACGAATCGCGGTTTGTTCGGCGCGGTGAAGAGCCAAAAAGCGCTGATCACCATCGTGCTCGGGTTCATCGTTTTGGTCGCGGCGTTCAACATCATGGCGACCTTGATCCTGTTGATCCTGGAGAAGGGTCGGGAGATCGCCATCCTCAAGTCGCTGGGCGCGACGAACCGTTCGATCCTCTATATCTTCGTCCTCGACGGGCAGATCATCGGTTTCATTGGGTGCACGCTGGGGATCCTCCTTGGGCTTACCATCTGCGGCGTGCTGCAAGAGTATGGGCTGAAGCTCGATCCGCGCGTCTATTATTTGGAGCACTTGCCGATCGTGGTCCGCCCTATCGAAGTGTTTTTGGTGGCGATCGGCGCGATGACGGCGGCGACGGTCGCGACGTTGTTTCCGGCCTTTCGCGCGGCCGACCTGCCGCCGGTCGAGGGGCTCACGCAGCGACAAGCGATCCGTGGACGCACCAAGGCTTGAGGATTGCGCGCGCCTCGCTAAAATAGCGCGATCGTGGAGCGACCTCAGCTCGGATTTACGTTCGAAGCGCCGGAGCCCAAGGGCCCGCGCGAACGTTTCGCTGCGCCGAAGAAGTCGCGTTCGCTCGAGCGCATCGATCAACTTCCGCTCGCGCTCGAAGGTGGTCCCGATGGGAAGACCACGGTGAACGGACATGAACGTATCGAGAGCTTGTTGCGCGGGATCCTCGGGCCACGCGTGTTGGTCTCGCTGACGTCGAATCGCTCCACGATGATCTCGTACAAGCGCAGGCGCGGCGTGCTCTACGTGCGCATCCATTCGATCTTCGCGGATGCGCCTCCTGCGGTGTTGTCTGCGGTGGCCACCTTCGTGGCGGACACAGATCCTTCGCCCCGCGAGTGCAAGCTGATCGACGATTACATCGAGATCCACCGGCTCAACATTCGCCGCGCGCACGGTGACAAAGACATCGTGGTGCAGCCGATCGGTGAGGTGCACGATCTGCGCGAGATCTTCGTGCGGCTCAACAGCGGCTACTTCAAGGGTGAGATCGAAGCGGCGATCACTTGGTCGCGCGCGGCACGAAATCAGCGGCGCAGCAGCATTCGTATGGGTTCGTACTCCGACGAACAGAAGTTGATCCGCATCCACCCGGCGCTCGATCAGGCGTTCGTGCCGGTGTACTTCGTGGAGTCGGTCGTCTTTCACGAGATGTTGCACGAGACACACGGCGTGCGCGAAAACGACGAAGGGCGGCGCTGCGTCCACTCGCAGGAGTTCCTCGCGGACGAGCGCAAATATCCGCTCTACGGCGAGTCGCGGCGCTGGGAGCGCAAGAACTTGAACAAGTTGTTGCGTTATTGACGAACCAATTTTTCGAGGTACGCCAGCGCTTCTTCGCGCGTGTGAATGCGGTTCTCGAAGACCTCGATCTCCACCTTGCCGAGCAGCTCTTTGTAATGCGGACCCGGCGCGATCCCGAGCGCTTTCAGATCGGCGCCGTTCACCGGATTCGCCAGCGGTGAAGCAACAAGCTGCGCGTGGAGCTCACGCAAAAGTGTGGTCTCGAGCCCGAGCACCTCCGCGTAGGCGAGCATCAGCTCGGCATCCGGATCCTGCATCAGGCGCACCCGTTCGTGAAGCGCGTGGGACGCAGGTGTTTCCAAGAGCGGCTTCGCACGCACCAAGGCTTCGACCGTGCGCAGAGCGACGCGCGACATCTTCAGCTCGCGGAGCCTGTCCTCTCGATCAGCTGTACCTTCGGACAGGATAGCCCAGGCGATCAACGGGCGGTGTTCCTTCGAGACGAGCGGCAAACGCGCGAGACGTTCCCGCGGATTGGGCGCCTGGAACGTCGGAAGATACGCCCACAGCCCGCTCGCGACGAGGAGATCGTAGCCGTGCGCGGGATCTTTGGCGCTGAAGATCCCGTCCATCTCGGTGACGATCCGCTCCATGCTCACGGCACTGATTTCGGCCGCTTCGCGCCGGATCGCATTAAAAGTGTGGCCCTCGATCGCGAACCCAAACCGCGCGGCGAAGCGGATCGCGCGCAACATGCGCAGGCGATCTTCGCGAAAACGTTCGAAAGGATCACCGACGGCTCGGATGACTCCACGGCCCAGATCCTCGAGGCCACCGACGACATCGACGACGTGCGAGGTGAACGGATCGAACAAGAGCGCGTTGATGGTGAAGTCGCGGCGCGCCACGTCTTCTTCTTTGGTCTTCGCGTAGGCGATCGCGTCCGGATGGCGGCCGTCGCTGTAGGTGCTGTCCTTGCGATAGGTCGCGACTTCGTACTCGCGTTTGTCGAGCAACACGCGCACCACGCCGAAGGCCGCGCCGACCATCACCGTGCGCCGAAAAATCTTGGCGATCTGCTCCGGTGTGGCGTTGGTGGTGATGTCGTAATCTTTTGGCTCGACACCAAGCTGTGCGTCTCGCACGCAACCGCCCGCGAAATACGACTCGAATCCACTATCGCGGAGACGGCGCGCCACTTCGACGGCGCCGTCGTAGAGCAGTCCCTTCATCGTCCGTTGATCACCGCAACGCTGGTCGGCCGGTAACGCTGGTGGAGCAGAAAATCGCCGTCGCCGTAGGTGTCGTCGGGATCCGGCGGATACAAACGTGAGCTGCCGATCGGCGCCCGCAAAGATCCCGCGACCGCATTGAACGCGGACTCGATCACCGTGAGCCCGGAGCTCGCCGTCGAGGTTCCGATGGAGACCACGATCGCGCGGCGGCCGGTGGGATCCGCGGAGATGTCGACCGGGTTCAGATAGGTTTGGATGCCGTCTTCGGCGAACGTCGATTTGTCGTTCGCCAACACGTAGGTGTGCACGCGTCCCGTTCCGTCCGGCGAACGTTGTACGCCGAGCAGCGCCGGAATTTCCGCCGAGTATGCGATCTGAAAGACCCCCGTGGGGAAGGTCTTGAGCGGCACCGAAGTGTTGCGCGACAGATCGATCCGCGCGACCGCTCCGTTGTTCGAGGACGCGACGAAAGCGAAGAGGCCGTCGGGAGAGATGGCCACGCCGCCGGGTTCGCTGACCACGTCGAGCGCGACCCGGCAGGAGCTCGGCATGAATGAGCTGGTGCAGTTTTCGGTGAGATTCACCAACACCACACCCGGCGCGACATCGACGACGAACACCGCGCGCGAGCCGTCTGCGGAGATCGCGCCGTCGCGCACGCTGCCGCCGATGTCGAGGTCGGCGAGCACGCGACCTTGATCGAAGTCGACGAACGACAGGCTGCCGCCACCGCCGACCACACCGATCGGACGGCCAGGTATGGCCAGCGCGAGATCTTGGCGACCGGTCAAAGGAATCGTGCGCATTTCGCAGGTGTCGGCCGACATCTCGGCGACAAAACCGGCACCGGCGTCTTCATAGACGATCAACATCGAGTCGCCGCCGCGGGAGCTGATGCGCTGGGCTCGCGGTGAGGTTCCCGGCAAGCGGAGCGTTCCCAACAAGGTGCGGCGCACGACGTCGATCGCGTAAATTTTTCCCGCGGGGTCGTCCTGCCCATCGAGATCGGCGTGGGTGGAGATGGCCACGTTTCGCCGCAGCTTGATGGCGATGTTTTGGTCGCCCTCCGAGATGTCGACGCTCGCCACGCCGTAAGCCACGACGTTTCCGTCGAGGTTGAAACCTTCGACGCGAACCGCGACTGCACCTTCGTCGAAGGCACCTTCGATCTCCGCGCTTTTCACCGAAGGTTCGAGATCGACGACGACATCGTCATATTGGCCGAGACCGTCCGCGGTGATGCGCACTTTGGTCATCGCTGCGTCCGCCGCGTAAGCGTCGAACAAGGCGCAGGTGCCGGATTCGAGCGTCACGCCAATCTTGGTGCTCGAGCTGCAACCGCCGCAACCCGAGAGAAAGATCAAACCGAGAGCGAGCCCCCGCCTCATGGTGAGCGCCTCCGAATGACGATGTTGTCGATCCCAAAACGCGCGTTGTCGGCGAGCTTCGGCAAGAAGCGGAAGCGGAACTCGCTGGTGCGAAAGTTTTCCGGGATAGCGATCTGCGCGCGATTCGAGCGCCAATCGATCACCGATTGAGCGCCGAGACGAACGCCGTTGTTGCGCTCCGGATCGCTCGGCAAGGATGCTGTACTTCCGGACAGGGTGAGCGCGGTAACCCAGCTCGAGTCGCTGGTGCAGTTTCCGCCGCAGAGCTGCACCAACACCTCTTGGGTCTCGATCGGCCAAGTCGCCGGCTCGGTCCCCTGGACCACGCGCCTGTATTTTTCGCCGATGTCGAACGGGACATATTCCAGCTCGAGGATCACCTCACCGGCGTTCACCAGCGGGATCACCGACGAGGTGAGCGACTGTTCGAGATCGGTGAGCAAGCTGCGCGGCCGCGCGACCGGCGTCGAATAACAACCGTCCGCACCTTGCGCATCACAGGCCGCGTGCAAAGCATTGCAGCGCGCGACCCCCGGTGTTTCGAGATCGCAGAGCTCGGCGTCGCGACACGCGGTGCAGGCGGCGGGTGGGCACGGCTGGCCTTCCTGACATTCCACACTGCACGCGGTGCACGTCTTCCGCGCCGCTTGTCCTTCGCAGCTCGAAAGCTCGGGCGAAACGACGCGGGTCGCGGGCGCCGCCGCACAGTCGTCGCACGCGCTGCAGACGTTGGTGCACACGGCGGGCGTCGAGGCGGGACACATGGCGTTCGCCGGAACGTCGATCGAAAGATCGGGACAGCCGAGGATGTCGAGCTGTGCGGCCGGCGGCGAAAGTTTGCACTGCAAACAACACGCGCAGGCTCGGCAGGTATCGGTGACCAGCGGCGTGCTCTGCGCCGGGGTCGGCGTGCGTTCGAGCGAGACGAAATACGAGCCGGTCGCCGCCGGTCCCGCACATTTTTCGTCACCGCGCGCACAACCTTCGAGGCCTTCGAAGACGACTTTCGTCTCGACGTTCTCCAGCTCGCGCTCGTCATTGTTCCAGCCGATCGCTTCCGGCGAGATGATGCCGTTTCCGCGCGGCTCCCAGCTCTCCGCGTAGAGCGAACAACGTCCGTCGAGACAGGTGTCACCGGACGCGCAGTCGGCGTTCGAGACACAGCCGTTGGTACAGAGCTGTCGTTCGCAGATGAAGATCGGCGGTGTTACGCCGAGCAAATTCGGGCAGCGATCTTTGTCGTCTTGCGAGATCTGAGCGAGCGCCGCGCAATCCGAGTCGCCGACACACGTCTTGCCGCAGGTGCCGTTCACACACACCAGGCCCGTGTAACCGGCCTCGACACATTGCTCGGACGTCGTGCACGATTCGTCGGTTTCAACGACGCGATCGCGGCAGGTCTCTTCCCCGCAGGACGCAAAAGATGAGCTGATCGACAGAACCGTCGCTGCTTGCAGCAGTGGCCAAAGCAGCGCCCACCGACGCGTCATGGCCGGGACGTTATCACGAAGCCGCCATCAAACCGAGGACCAGCCGCTCCATGGCGCGCGCGTGATCGAGCGCCCCGCCTTTGAGCGCCTTGTCCGCGGCGGCGATCGCTTGCAGGCCCGCCGCAAAAGAGGCCGCGGGCTTTCGCCGTGCTTGCGAGAGCAGGCTATCGAGCAAGAACGGCCGGATCCCCACCGCCGCTTCGATCTCTTTGGGCGAAGAACCGGCGTCGAGCAGGCTCCGCGCACGGGCGAGATGCCGCCAGTGGCGCGCGATCATCCCCAAAACTTTCAGCGCCGGCTCGCGTGAAACGGCGAGCATGGCGTGCAGGCCGCGCATCGCTGCTTCGCGGTTTTGCTGGCCGATCGCATCGGCGAGCGCGAAGATCGATTCCTCTTTGGTCACCGAGATCACGGCTTCCACGTCGTTCGCGGTGATCGGTCGTTTCACACCTGGCCCTACGTACAGGGTGAGCAGCTCGAGCGCCTGAAACGCCGCGCTCGCATCCGCCCCCACAGCGTCGGCCAACGCGCGGATCGCCGAATCTTCGATCGACACACCGTTCGCCCTCGCCCGCTTCTTCACCAAATCCAACATCTCGCGGGGCTTCGGGTGATCGTAACGCAGGACCACGGCCGACTTCTGAAACGCCTTGTAAACGCGGGTCCGCGCGTCGAGCTTGTCGCCGACGAAGACCAGCACCGTCGTCGGCGAAGGTTTCGCGAGATACTTCAGCAGAGCTTCGGCGTTGTCGAAATCGAGCGCGTCCGCGTTCTCCACCAACACCAAACGTCGCGGCGCAAAGGCGGGCAACATCTGCGCGGCGTCGATGATCCGGATCAGCTTCGTTTCCTTCGCGTTGAAGGCATCGAAGTTGAAGTCGCGTGCTTGTTTCGGCAGCGCGTGTTCCTTCAACAAGCGCACCGCCTCGTCGACGAGCAAACGCTCTTCGCCGTAGATCAAATAGACCGGCTGCGGTCCGCGCGCCTTGAGATCTTCGAGCGCGTCTTTCATCTTTAGAACAACAACCCGCGGTAACGATCGAGGTCTTCCAAAACCTGACCTGTACCATTGACCACTGCGAGCAGCGGATCTTCCGCGATCAGCACGGGAATGCCGGTCTCTTCGCGAAGCACGATGTCCAGGCCCGCGAGATTCGCGCCGCCACCGACGATGACGATTCCACGCTCCGCGAGGTCGGCCGAGAGCTCCGGCGGTGTCCGCTCGAGCACCGAACGGGTCGCTTCCACGATCAGCTGCACGGTATCTTGGAGCGACTCGCGCACGTCCGCCGAAGTGATGCGGATGGAACGCGGGACGCCGGAGATCAGATCGCGGCCCTTGATCTCCATGTCGCCGAGTGAGGTCGAAGGGTGGCAGTTGCCGATCTTCATCTTGATCAGCTCGGCGGTGCGTTCACCGATCAAGATGTTCGAGCGGCGGCGCACGTACTGGATGATCGCTTCATCCATTTTGTCGCCCGCGACCTTGAGCGTGCGGAAGGTGACCAAGCCGCCGAGCGAGATGACGGCGATGTCCGTGGTGCCGCCGCCGATGTCGACGATCATCGAGCCGCGCGCGTCGAGCACCGGCAATCCGGCGCCGACGGCTGCGGCCATGGGCTGTTCGATGAGCAACACTTCGCGCACGCCCGCGGACATCGCGGCTTCGCGCACCGCTTTGGTCTCCACGTCGGTGATACCGGCGGGGATGGAAATGACCACGCGCGAGCGGATCAGATGATTCCGCTTGTTCGCTTTCCGGATGAAGTACTTGAGCATCGCCTCAGTGACGGCGAAGTCGGCGATCACGCCTTCGCGCATCGGGCGGATCGCTTCGATGTTTCCCGGCGTTTTGCCGAGCATCTCTTTCGCTTCGTGCCCGACGGCGACCACTTTGCGGTTGCCCGTCTTGGTGATCGCGACGACCGACGGCTCGTCGAGGACGATGCCGCGATCGCGGATGTGCACCAGAGTATTCGCCGTGCCGAGATCGATCGCGATGTCTTGGCTGAACAGGCCGATCAGTCGATCGAACACATTGCCCTTACCAGTCGATCGATCTTCGCCCGAGCGGCGCCGAGCTACGGCGCTCGCATCGGTTCGTGAATCACGCACTTTGGCAAAACCTCGCGATCAACTGGCCGCGATCATCGCGGCGTTCCAAGAATCCCAAGGTCAGGAAACGTCGAGCTTCTTGGCGACGTCTTTCAACGCCTGCACGTTCGCCACGTGCGCCAAACCGCTGAGCAAAAATTCCTTGGTCGCGGTCAGCAGGTGATCGACTTCTTCACTCTCGATCCCAATCTGCTTCGACCAATCGCGGATGACGTCGTCTTCCGCTTTCGCATACGCGCCGTCGGCGAACGCGAGCAACATCAGCGTCTTCATGAACATCTTCTGCAGCTCGGGCGTGTGGAAGAGCGCCTTTGCGGACGCGACCTCGAACTGACCGGTCACGACTTCTTCGAGCCGCGGATCACCTTGGCGCGCGCACCCTTCGTAGAACTCGCGGATCATGCTCATCTCGTGATCATGGACGCCGTCGACGCGCGCCAGCGTAATCATCGCGCGGGTCAACGCTTTGACCTGATCGAAGTTGAGGTTTTGTTCGCTGAAGAACTCGGGCCCGCTCATGCCCGGCTTTTAGCGAGCGCGAGCGCCGCGCGCAAGCGGCGGAATCTCGTCACTGGACCAAAAACCGGGCGCCGCGCCGCACCCGGATGTCGACCGGGACCGTTCCGCCCCCGACGACCCCCATGTCCACGGTGCTCTCGGTGCGGGTGTACAGCTCGACGAATGAAGGTGCGACGGGCGATTCTGCGCGCCACGCGGTGATCGCGTCCATGGGCACGGTGTACATGCCGTCGTTGGCGATCTCGCAGCGAACCGTGACCTCGCGTTCTGCGTCGTAGATCTCCACCCAGACGCTCAGCGAGGCGCCTCCGACCAGCCAAGTGAAGGTGATGCCGTTTTGCGCGTTGATCGAGGAGCCCGGAGGCACTGGGGCGCTGACGAAAATCTCGTCGGGGCGAAGCAGCGGCCCGACGTAGTTCACCAATTCACCCACCGAGCCACCGGACGCGACGCGCACCTGCGTATCGCCTGTCTCCGCGAAGATTCGTTGGGTGAGCGCCATACTTGGTTCGAAACGCCCCGGCGTTCCCGCGACCGGGAGGAGACGGTGGACCAAATCCGGGTTGCGGGTCAGCTCGATCGCTTCGGCGCCATAACCCAGAGGTGTCCCGGAGATCAGTCGCTCCGCACGAACGTCGCAGCGGCCCCCTTCGAAGTCGGTGAAGGAACGTTCGACGACCGCATACACCGCGCCGCTGCGATCTTGGATCTCGGCCCAAGCGTCGATGTCCACGGTGTTCACCGAATCCTGGAGCTCGCCGTAGAAAATTTCTCCGCCGCTCGCCACCGTTTGGGCATCCCCGTTCGGCGAGCCGCCGTCCGGGCCTCCGTCGCTCGGAACGTCCGTTGCGTCGGGAAAGCCGGCTTCCGGAAGGCCGGCTTCCGGAAGGCCGGCTTCGGGTGTCGAGGTGCTGGTTTCGGCGTCGCGGATGCCGGTGTCGACGAGCCCGGCATCCCTCGGGGGCAGGTTTTGACCAGTGCCCTTCACGCACGCGCTCGCTTCGCAACGAAAACCGGGATCGCACTCGGCTGCGGTCTCGCATTCGGTCGAAGAGGAGCACGCGGCCGAAAAAGCCAGGACTGGACCGATCAGCGCGAGCGACGAGAACCGCATATCCTCATTATGGCCCGAATCGGGGCCCCGGCGTAGAATCTTGCCAAGTATGGAGAGCTCCGCGGCCGATCGGGTGGCCGCCACCGTCGAAGGTTCCGCGCTCGAACAGGAGCGCCGGATCTTCGTAAACCGAAACTTACGCTTCGATCAGGTTCGCCAGATCGGCTTCGACATGGATTACACCCTCGCGCCGTATCAAAAGCGGCAGATCGAGGAGCTCAGCTTCAAGCTGACGGCCGACAAGCTGGTCCACAAGCTCGGCTATCCGAAGGAGATTCTCGACATTCCCTACGATCCCACCTTCGTGGTGCGCGGTCTGGTGGTCGACAAGAAGCGCGGGAACATCTTCAAGATGAACGCGCACAACCACGTCGGGCGCGTCTATCACGGGCGCCGTCCGCTCACGAAAGACGAGCGCCGAGAGCTGTACCGGAACGTGAAGATCCGCCTCTCGGCGCCGAAATATCATTGGATCGACACCTTGTTCGCGCTGCCGGAAGCGGTGCTCTACGCGGACATCATCGATCTGATGGAGCTCAAGCTCGGCATGGAGCGCGTCCCATACTGGAAGCTCTTCGACGATATCCGCGCGATGATCGACGAGTGCCACCGCGACGGCTCGCTGAAGACGATCGTGAAGTCGGATCTACAAAAGTACATCGTCGCCGATCCGATGCTCGCGCCGACGCTCCACAAGCTGCGCAGCTCTGGGAAGCGGCTCTTCGTGCTCACCAACTCGCTGTGGGACTACACCGACGCGGTGATGTCGTTCATCTTGCACGGGAAGCTCGCGGAGTATCCGAGCTGGCGGAAGTTCTTCGATCTGATCATCGTCGGGGCCTCAAAACCCCTGTTTTTTACGGGCGATGCGCCGTTTGCGCGCGTGGACATCGCCAGCGGCCAAGTGTTGGTCGATCCGGTGACCCGGTTCGAGAAACACGCGGTCTATCAGGGCGGATCGATCGAACGTTTCGAGGCGTTGCTCGGCGAACGCGGCGATACGATCCTCTACGTGGGCGATCATATCTACGGCGACATCATCCGCTCGAAGAAAGATTCGTTGTGGCGGACCGCTTTGATCTTGGAAGACCTCGAAGAGGAGATCTCTCTCGCCCGATCGTTTCACGGCACGCAGTCGGACATCGTCGCGCTCGAGGAGCACCGCGGAACGCTCGATCACGAGATCACCACACTGAAGCTGAAGATCTACGCGCTGGAAACCGCGATGGACGACTCACCCGAGCGTAATCCGGGAGAGATCGACGAGCTCTCCAAAGCACGGCGCTCGTTGCGGTTGATGCTCGATCGCAAACGTCGGGACCTGCGCGCGGTGATCGCGCGGCGCGATGAGCTCGAGGGCCAGATCGAGACCTCGTACAACAAATATTGGGGCTCGGTGTTCAAAGAAGGCACCGACAACTCGCGCTTCGGCGAACAAGTCGAAGACTACGCGTGTATCTACACCAGCCGCGTTTCGAACTTCTTGGCGTACTCGCCGCAGCAGTACTTCCGTGCGCCCAGACATTGGATGTCGCACGAAAAGATCTAGGCGAGCCGCACCGCCCGGATCATTCGAAACAAAAAAGCCCGCATCCGTGAAGATGCGGGCTTCTTCGTTTTCCATGCAGCGGGCGAGACTCGAACTCGCATGCCGAAGCGCTACCACCTCAAGATAGTGCGTCTACCAATTTCGCCACCGCTGCGTTTGGGTGCGGGAGAAATAAAGGACTCTTCCCGCGTCCGTCAAGGATTCGATTCACTCGCTCGGTGCTGCAGCCGTGCCGGTGGTGGGGCGCGCGACCTGATCGCCGTCTTCGCCTCCCGCCTTCACTTCGCCCGAGGTCTGCGCCGGAAGCGCAGGTTCATCACCGACGACTGAACGACCCTTCGATGCATACCAAGACAACGCCATGCTGGTGACCATGAAGACGATCGCCGCGCCTGAAGTCATCTTGGTGAGGAAGGTGCTCGCGCCTCTGCTGCCGAACACCGTGCCCGATCCGCCACCACCGAACGTCGCGCTCACGCCGCCGCCCTTACCTGATTGAAGCAGGATGATGGGAAGCATCGAGAGGCAGACCAAGACGTGAACGATGTAGAGGACGGTCTCCATACGAGAGGGGCCCTTCTCACCGAGAAACGAGGTCTCTGTCCAGAAAAAACGTGAGCGCAGGCGCGTGCCGGCGCACACCGTTTCGCAGCATCGGCAGGCACTTCGGTAGCTTGAGCCCATGAAGCTGAATCTGTCCCCCGCCGTTCTCGCGCTCCCATTCTTCTTTGCCGCCTGCTCGTCGACGCCCGACAACGACACCGGCCAGGACTATGGCCTCGAAGGCATCGACCACCCGGAATGGATCACCCGCGGCTCGGGCGCCAACGGCAGCGAGAAAAAAGTGCTCTTCGGCGTCGGCGCGATCTCCGGCGTGAAGAACCCCTCGCTGGCGAGAAGCGCAGCCGGCGACCGCGCACGCGCGGAAATCTCGAAGGTGCTCGAGGTCTACTCGGCGTCGCTCATGAAAGACTATTCCGCGTCCGTCACGGCGGGAGACATGAGCGCCTCCTCCGAAGAACAGCTGGTCTCGAACGCAGTGAAGACGTTCTCCGCGAACACCCTGTCCGGTGTGGAGGTCGTCGAACACTGGGTGCATCCGAACAACGGTACCGTCTTCGCGCTCGCCAAGCTCGACATCGAAGGTTTCATGCAAGCGATCGACGGCGCCGGCGATCTCGACGAGAAAACCAAAGAACGCGTCAAACGCGCCGCGGAAAAAGCGTTCTCCGATCTCGAAGCCGAAGAAGCAAAACAAGAAGCGAAACAAGAAGCGACCGAGAGCTAGAAGTCGAACGCGTCGCGCACGCCGGGATTCAAGAACACCGGCCACTCGTCCCGCACCGCGCTCTCCAGCGCCGTCCGCGTGAACAAATACGGCAGCTCGGCCACACACTGTCCACGAGGACAGCTGTACCCTTGGCCACATTCACTCGACTGCACACAGGTCTGCTCGCTCTTGTTCACCGGCAGATCGATCGCTTCGCCGATCCACGTCTCCACCAGATCGAGATCCGCGGCCGAACCGTCGAAGAAAGCCCTCGCCTCGATCCAAAACTTTTCGCCTTCCCAGACCACGCGGTCATTCGACGTTCCATCACCGGGCTCGAGCGACAGCAGATGATTCACACGTGTACCGGCGTAGATCTTGTGCCGATCGAGCGGTTCCTCGAACAACGCGCCGAGGTGAAAGCGGTACAGCTCCGCGTCCGACCAAGTCAGCGGTCCCCCAGAATCGAGCGAGGCGCGCATCAGCGACGCCGCGCTCGCCAGATCCGCGAAGAGACGTCCCGAAGAGCTGGCGCTGAAATCGAAGATCCCTTCGGCGTCCAGCGTCCGATCGTCGATCGCCAAAAACACCGCGCGCAGACCTTCATCGAAGCGCACCTTCACCTGCGTCAGATCGAAATTCGGCGCACGTTCGAGCAATTTTCTGCCGAGCTTCTCCACCACCAAACGCGGCTCGAAATCGCGGATGGAGACAGTCTCCAGCATCGTCCCCGTCGGATCCTCGAAGAACCAATAGGTGCTGATCATGTCTTGGATCGAGCCGTCGGCGACCTGCCACTGCGACACCAGCTCGATCAGCCCCGCACCGAGCAACATCAACCCGCGCAACACGCGCGCATCGGTCACGCTCAACACCAGATCGCGCTCCGCGTACAACAGTTGCTTCGGCACCGAAAAAGAAAACTCAGCCTCCGCGTTCGCGGCCGCCTCCAAGATCGCCGCGTCCTCCGCGAGCCGGTCCCCGACTTGGCGAACCTTCGCGAGCACGAACGAGGCTTCGGTCGCGCTACATTGTTCGATGGCGACGATCTCCGCGCTCCGCCTCGGCGAGCTCGGATCGGCTTCGACCCCATAAAACGGGAACGCTTCCGGGCGAAAATCGACCCGTTCGGAGATCACGTCCTGTATCTGACCGCGCAGCTCGTAGCTCGCGCTGCAGGAAGGATCGAGACAGTCCGCGGGCAAACGGATCCCGTCGAGCGACACCGCGATCGACTCGCCCGGCGCACGTCCAGCGCGCAACACGTGCAGCGAGCCCTCCAATGGATAGGACGAGACATAGGCGAGCGAAGTGGGATCGAGGCGGCTCGGATCGAAGATCGACACCGAACCGTCGAGCTCGTGGAGCGATACAACAGCACCATCCGCGGCGGGGACGATGTTCGATCCGTCGTTCTTGGTGAGATCGTCCGGGTTCAATACGACCGCGACAAAAGCACCGTCCGCACGCCGCGCATCATAGAGGCGCAGCTCGACGCGGCGGCTTCCGTCACGTTCGGTGTAGATCTCCGCTTTGATGCTCGTCGGTTGAAAGTCGAGCTTCGTCGCACCGCTGGTCACGCGCGGAAAATGAAAGATCTCCAGGTTCGACGTTCCGGCCTTCGCCTTCGCTTCACGGGCGAGCACACCTTGTTCGCCGAACACTTCGATCGACAGATCGAAGCGCGGCTGAAAACAACGTCCGAAGAGCTCTTTCACCGGCTCCCAGAGCGGCGCCATCAAAAGATCGCTCAACACAAAGCCGAAAGCCGCCTCCGGATCCGACGCGTCTGCGTCGAGCACCGTGCGATAGAGCTCGCGCGCCGAGTCAAAATCAGCCTTCGCCAGCATCGCGCGCGCTTCGTCATTTCGCACGCGCGTCTCCAACTCGAGCGGGTTCTCCAGCGGGTGCGTGCAACCGCCGAGAAAGAGCAGCAACAAAATACGCGCGCGCATCACGGCGACTCCAGAACGTCGATCAACAGCAACACGCCGCTGGTCAAAGCGAGCGAGATGGCGGTACCGGCGAGAAAGCTGGTCCGCGCATCCCAAGCGCGCACATCTTCCGCGAGCATCGCGCGCCGTCCCAAATTCATCTCGACGAGATACTCATCGGACGCGTCGTCGCCCGCGAGCTGCGCTCCACCGGCCACACCGCCCGCGAGCAGCGCAACGCCTCCCGCCGCAATTCCCGCATAAAACAGCCCGCGCGAACGTTCTTTGGCCACCACCACCGACGCACGTTCGCTCTGTGCACCGAGCTCGAAACCGTGCACCAGCTCCGGGCCGAACGGCACCGCGAACAATCCGCGCGAGAACGCATCGCTGATCGATGCACCCTTCGAGGCCAGCTCCTCGGGGCGTTTCTCGAGCTGCGCGAGGTAGACGTCGGAAGAATCACCGGGCACGCGATATTCGTCGCCCTCGACCTTCACGAAGTACCCGATCCCGGGCAACAGACGGAGCGCCAGCGAATATCCCGCCGCTTTGTGCAGATCCGCGTAGCGCCGCCCGCGTTCGTCCGAAAGTGCGATCCGCCCGCGCAACCCCTCCGGCACGTGCAAACGATTCGCGCTGGCCACGGCCGAAAGATCGATCACCGCATGCGCGCGATGTCGCTCCGGTGCCCGCACGAACACCGCACGCTCCGCGCCCGCATGTTTGACCCCCGCGTTCGCCGAAAGCACGAACGCCTCCATCTCGTCATAGGAGATGCGCGAGTCTTGATCCGCGTCGGCCGCGCCGATCAGGGCCGAGCGCACTTCATGCGAAAACACTCCCGCTTTGATCTCCGACCATTCGTGCGATTCCGCCGCCGAAGCCGTCGACAAAATTGCGCCCGTATTCGGAAAACGCGAGAGCGTCTGGCGATCGAGATAGTCCTGCGCGCGCCGTTCCAACAGACGTTCCACTTCTTCGTCCGTCCCGCGCGACTGCACGAAAAAATACGCGTCGCACGCATCGACGATGACGTGATTGATCCGCGCCGGTGAGCGCGAGAGCACCTCGTTGTACAGCTCGGTGCGCGAAAACGGCGCGCCTTTCATCCCGAGATGTCCTTCGCCGTGATCATCGACGAAGCCGTGCCCGCTGTAGATGAAGTACAGCTCCGCCGCGACGCCTTGTTTGCGATCCGCGGCCATCCGTTCGAACATCTGCGTGAGCCGCGCCAAAATCAGCTCTTTTTCGGGCAGCTCCGCTTCGGCGACGAGCTCCGGATACAACGCTTGGGTGTCGGCGTCGAACAAGGAGAACAACGACGCTTCACCGGGGAGCTGCTTCAAGAGCGCGAAGAAACGTGCGGCATCATCGTCGGCGAAACGCAGCGGCTTTTGGCCCTCTTTCGCCGGCTGATTCACGCCGATGACCACGGAATAACGCCGCACCACCTCCGCGTCCGCGGGCGTGTTCGCCACCAAGAACATCATCAGCGGCACTATGCTCACGGTTTGCTCCCCCTGATCGAAAGGACAGGTCGCTCGATACCGTCTTCGACGACCACCACGTCGAGCGTCTGCTCCGGATCGAGCTGCACATGGCCGGGAATCGGGCTGCGCGGCTCCGGTCGATCGAGCGTCACCTGCAACCGCTCTTCAGTTCCTTGCCGTACCACCACGTGAAAGTGTCCCGCCGGATGGGGCGAAGCGTACATCAACTTCACGAAACTCGGCGCCGGACACTCGCCGTCCGCGCGGAGCACCGTCTCACTCTGCGTCTCCAAGTCGAAACACAACGCTTCGATCGCGATCTTCGACTCCCGCACCGAGCCCTTGGCCGTGAATTCCTCTTCGACCGGCCGCAAAAAGAACACCAAGGCCGCGCCGAGCGCCAACACAGGAGCCGCGATCCGCCCCCAAAACGCCCAGGAAAAACGCGGTTCCTCGCGACGCGCCGCCGCAGCGACCACTGTCCTTCCGATCAGGTGCAGCTCCGCCGCCGGCATGGCGCCGTCGACCGAAGACATCGCGCGGTGCGTGCGTGCCAGCTCGTCGAAACGTCGCCGGCAACCGTCGCAGCGATCGAGATGACCGAACAACGCATCACGTTCCTCGAGCGCTTCGATGCGGCCCGCGAAATATTTGTCGATCGCGCTTTCAACGTGCGTCGTCATGCAGCACCTCTTTCACTTCGGCCGAGCCCCGGTTCCGCTTCAAAAACCGCGTCAGCCCGCTGCGGATCGATTCTTCGAGCAAGCGCACTTTTTTCCGGCCCCAACCCAGCTTCTCCGCCACCGCGTGTTGCGACATCTGCTCGCTGAAACGCAGCGTCACGAAACCGCGCTCCTCTTCGGACAAAGTCGCCAAATACTCGCGCACGCGTTGATTTTCTTCCTCGCGCGCAACCAAATCTTCCGGCGACGGCTCCACCGAAGCGAGCTCGTCCAGCTCTTCCCCGTCGACCACGGGCTCGCTCTTCCCCAACTTCCGCAAGACCACGTTCTTGGTGATGGCGAAGAGATATCCTTCGTACGCCACCAAGCCCGAATACGCGTCGCGGGAGCGCTGTTCGAAGGCTGCGCGGAACGTCTCGTGGATCGCGTCGTGAATGTCGGCCGCCGATCGAAACCCGGCGAAACGTCGCGCCGAAGTTTTCGTCTTGTAGCCGAAACCGCCCGTCACCCAAGCGGCGACGCGCGGCGAGTAGTGCAAGAAGACGCGTTCCAGCGCGGCGGCTTCACCCCGCCGGAACGCGTCGAGCACCGCTCTGTTCTCGACTAGAAACACGTCGAAGAGATCATTCCGGTAAACGGGTGGGTTTCGTCATCATGCTCATGGTCGAAATACAGACAGCTGTTCGCGCTCACGCCGACCGGCGCATATTGTTCGGCGCCCAGCGTCAGCTCCCCTTCCAGCACTTCGAGCACCAAGTGTGCATTTCGTCCCCCGACGTCGTGCAGGCTGCTGTCACCGAACCGAACCCGCGGAGTCGCCGAACCCTCGAGCATCGCCGAGAAATTCTGGCCACCTGTCCAAGTGGGCAGGTCAGGCACTTGTGCGTGGAGCTCCGCGAAATCCATCCCCAGGTCCAGCGTCAGCGCGCTCTGGAGCTTCGCCTCTACAAAATCATCGAACGTCGACAGCTCCACGTCGAAACGGCGGCCGTTCAGCTCGTTCAAATTCGCCCGGAGCAGCTCGGTCTCATTCAAGCGCACGAAGCTGGTCGAGTCCCCCAAACCGACGTTCGTGGCCACCAAACGATCGAGCGACTCGTGGAGCGCAACCGTCGCGCTCAGGCCGGCGATATGCGCCGAAAGTGTGCCGGTGAACGGTCCACATTCTTCCTCGTCATTTCCGCAGACGATCCCCGGCAAAAACATCGACGACGGAATGCTCGCATCGAGCGCCGCGAAATCCACCTGCGCAAAGGCGCGGCCGGTCGCTCCGTCGACGCGCAGGCTGGCGATCGGCGAGGCCTTCGCACCGATCGACGCCGCAAACATTTGGTCCGGCTGATCCGACGCGACGGTGATCGTCTCCAACACGTGAAGCGACGCGGTGTAGTCGAGCTCCGCATTTTTATCGAGCCGCACCGCGAAACGTCCGAGCGCCATGGCCGCAATGTCCGACGGAGCGACGTCGAAGTGCGGCGCCAGAGTTTCCGCCGCGAGACGCAGCGCCGCGACATCGACCTCCACCGCCACCGATTGCGGCGACAGCGAGATCCGCAGCGGCGTGGAGCGTTCACCCACGGAGACGTTGATCTCCAATATCCCTTCCGCGGGCGAAGTCACTTCGAGCCACACCGCGACCGAGTCGAGCAGCTGCACGCAACGTTCGTCCCCGTCGCACACGCGTGAGCTGCGCAAACGGTAGAGGATACGCGTGTCGCTCTGTTCTTCGATCGCGCTCTCGTGGAACACGCGCGCGTTCAGCTCATCGGTGAGCTCGTCGATCTGTTGGGCGTTGAGCCGAATCCACGGGCCCGACACATCTCGTGCGGTGATGATCCGCTCGAGGTTCGTGAAGAACGGCGCGCCCGCGACGAGGTCCACCGCATCGCGAATCTGCGCGATGTGGCCGGTGATCGTGCTCCGGGTGGTCCGGGTGACGTCGGCGGGTTCGATCCTTTCCAGCTCTGGATCCGAACAACCGGTGACGATGAAGGCCAGCGCGGCCCAAACGAATGAAATGCGAGACAAAGACATTGTTTCCTCCCCTGTCGCTCTTTGAAGAGCGCCGGACCGAGGAAACGGGCCCCAAAAAATGTCGGGGCTTCGACACCGCAGGGGAGCTCCGCGACGATCAGCCGCCGTCTTCGAGGGATTTCGTACGTTTCAAGGGTTGGCCCCGGGCTTGCGATAGATCCCCAACATGGAGCGCGAAGACAAAAACGAATCGCGCACCGGGCTCTCGGGCGTGCTCACCGAGCGCCACCTCGATCTGGCCGAGGCCGAGTTCCCGGGCCTCAGCCGCTTCTACGAGCGCTGCATACCGAGGCCGGCGACATTTCTGGAATTGTTGGCGCGTTTCGGCGCTTTCGAGCCGTTCGCGCGCCTAGGTCAACAAACTTAATAGTTGTCGGCGCTGATCGAGCTCCAAGCCCCCTTCCGCGCCAGCGGGAAGGTGCAAGAACAACTTAGTTGTTTTCGGCGCCTTCAGCGATCCACCGGTAGAGGATCGTGTAGCGCGGGTCGGTCGTCGACGCGAAGAGCTTCACCGGGTGGGCTTCGAGGTTCTCGACGAGCAAGTTGGTGATCAACAAGCTGTTGCCCGGATCCAACTTGTTCACGCGATACAGCTCGCCCGACAAGCTCTCGTCCACCGCCGCCTCGATCGTCAGCTCGTTGAAGAGCTCGAGCGCCGGCAACACCACGTTCAAACCACCTTCGGTGAGGATGTTGTTGTGGCAAACGTCGCAACCCATACCGCCTTGATTCGTCGGATTCGCGAGCAGCGGGCGAACGTCATTCGCCAAGCTGACGCGCATCGGCGGCGTCATCGTGCGGCGCAAAGCACCTTCTTCGATCCACTTGCGGACGATTTTGTACGCCGGATCCGCGACGCTGGTGAACGCATAGATCGGATGATCCTGCGCCCCCGCCGACTCATACAAAGGTTTCGTCAGCAGCTTACTCTCCGCGGGCGTCGTGAGGTTCACGCGCATCGGAAACGCGGTCGGGCTCAAGGACGCGAATGCGAGATCTGGCCCTCCGTACAGGTTGAGGCCTGCCGCCGGAACCGCGCCACCCGCGTTCGTGTGGCAACCTTGGCAGCCGTAACCGCCCTGCGAGATCGACAAAAACAACGGATAAACTTGGGTGTCGAAGTCGACGCCCGTCGGCTCCGGCATCGGCATGCCCGGCGTCGACGGTTGACCCGTCTCGCGAACATAAATCCAAGTCACGCCGTAGGGACGGAACGCTTTCACGTCGATCGGACCGAAGTATCGCGTCGCGTTCGCATCATCATACGAAGCCGTGATGCGGAAATCGGCGCTGACCGGACCGAGCACCGACGGAATCTCCACGAACGCCACGAACAAACCCGCGCGGCTGGTCGCAAGCGATTCGAGCGACGGCGTCCCCGTCGAGGTGAGGAAGAACGGCCCCTTCATCGGAGCCGGCATTCCCGCCGCATCGGTGATGCCGATGTTCGCGCGCGTGACCCCTTCGACGGGACGCGGAGCACCGTTGCCCGCCGTGCCGTCGTCGATGATCTGACCGATCAAGATGCCATACACACAACGCGACTCCGGCGTGCCGCCCGTGCACACCACCGGTGCTTCGAGATCGACTTGGAACGCCCGCGCGATGCTGGAGATGTACGCCGCGCTCGCGACATACAAACGTTTGTTGGCGATGTTGTTCGCGCCGGTGGCGATCTCGCTGTACGTCGGGAAGTAGCCCGCTTTCTGTACGTGGAGAAGCGTCTTTCCGTTCTGCGGCATGGTCAGCTTCCAGTTGCCGCGCGAGCCATCGGTGTCGTCCGAATTGATCTGCGCTTCGGGGCTCAAACCGATGGTGGAGATCGCCGCGAGGCCGACCGGATCACCGCGTGGGCCCGCACCCATCACGCCCGTGGTTCCGGCGAAATAAGCGCCGAGCTCGAGCAAACGTCCCGCAACTTCGATCGTCGCGTTCGGCGCGACCGGGTTTGGGTCCGGCATCTCCATCGGATCAGGATCGTCGATCGTGCCATCATCGATCTCGATGACTCCGCAGCCGAGGCGCGCACCGGCGTTTCCGGGCGGCATCTGCGTCGTGTAGTCGTCCGCGTTTTCGTGGAGGATCACCGCGCGACCGAGGAAACCTTTCGCGCCCATCTCGCGAAGCGAGAGGTCTGGGGTCTCGAAGGTCACGGTGCCGACGCGGCTCGCGACCACGATGTTCCCGAGATCGCCGAGGTGATGCTCGCCGTCCGTCGGATGTCCGTGCATCGCGGCGGTCGGATTCCAGTGGCCGCCCGCGCTGGTGAAGTCGGGCGCGAGACACTCACCGTTTTGATGGATGTGCATGCCGTGGGCGCCGTCGGGCACCCCGTTCAGCGTGACGACCACTTTGGTGGTCTCGTCTTCGAGCTCCTCGAAGGTCACGGTGCCGAGTCGGGCGCCGAGCGAATCGGAGATGGGCGCGCGGGCTTTCATCAGCTCGCGCATCTCGGGCGGCGTCTCGGGCGGCATCTCTTCTTTGACGCAGCCACTCCCGATGACGAGGGCGATGGCGCCGGCGCTCACCAGACGGCTGGTAACTTGCGTCGCCATAGAGCTCATCCTCGAGTCCCTGTGGTGATGGTTCAAATGCCTCATGGTTTCGACCTCTTCGACCCTAGCGTGCTGGTCCACGGCAAAGCGCCGTTCACAGCTGCGTGACCTTATGATCACTCTCCGTGCCAACGGTCTGTCACTGTCCTGCAACCGTTCGCGCGATGCGGGCGAACCTTAGCACAGGTGGTTCCCTCGCAACCCTGCCTTGTAGCACTGCTCCCCGCGAAATCGCGATTTCCGGAGCGCTTCGCGCGCCGCGGGCCCTTGCACGACACCCCGGCGGAAAAGGAGCCCAAGCGATGAAAAAGAAAATTGTTTTCGCGTTCTTGCTTGCTCTTCCCGCGACCGCTTTCGCCGAAGAGCCCATGAAGCCGAAGCTCGGCGCCGAAACGCGCGCGATCGAGCCGCTGGCGCACGACGGCAAGATCAAAGGAAAGATCCTGGCGAACGCCATGAAGGAAGGTCAGCCCGAGCTGCCCGTCGCCGGAACGAGCTCGTGCAAATGGACGAACGACAACCTTTGGCTCCAGTGCGACGTGAAGGAGACGATCGGCGCGGGCAAAGAAGCGATGCCGTGGAGAGGTACCCTCTTTCTCGGTTGGGACTTCGGCGGACAAGAGTATCGAGCGACGGGCGTCGATACGAACGGGAGCTCGATGTTCATGAAGGGCGACGTGGAGGGCAACAAGCTCATCCTGACGTCGGTCGCCGAGCAGATGATGCACGGCAAAATGACCAAGTTCCGCATGACCTATGACTGGAGCGATCCCAAAGCGATCACGCTGACGAACGAGTGTTCGCAGGAAGGCAAAGACTTCAAGGTCGTGCAGGAGTCGGTCCTGACGCCCACCAAGAAACATCCGCTTCCGAAACAGACGGCGTCTTGATAGGCGGGCGAGATGGAAGAAACGCGGCCCAGCGTCACAGCGGCGATCGTGGCCGCGTTTCGTAGTCTCGGGGAGATGCTCCCGGCCGACGCCCATGTCGCGCGCGATCCCTACGGCGCAAAATTTTTAGGTGAGTGGGCCGAACACGCCTTGGTGGTCGCCAAGACAGCTCCCGTCTTGGCGAAGCCCCTCGAGCGTTACGTCCTCTACATGCAGATTCGAACGCGCGCGATCGACGACGTGTTGCTCTCCTTCGCGCGCGAAGGCGGCACGCAGGTGGTGCTGCTCGGTGCGGGCTTCGATGCGCGTGCGTGGAGATTCGGCCCGCAGCTGGCGGGCGTAACTTTCTTCGAGGTCGATCATCCGGCGACGCAGCTCAAAAAACGCGCGCAATCGCCGGGCGAGCTTCAAGGTGCGAAGGTCGAGTATCTCAGCTTCAACTTCGAGAAGCAGAGCATGGACGAGCTCCCGGCGGCTTTAGCGGCGATCGGCTGCTCACCCGATCGCCGCACGCTCACCATTTGGGAAGGCGTGACGATGTACCTAACCGAGCCCGCGCTCGACGCCTCCCTCGCTGCTGTCCAAAAGTACAGTGCGCCCGGCTCGCTCTTGGCGTTCACCTATTTCGAGCGAAAAAGGCTGATCGAGAAACCACACTGGCGCCAGCGAATGGTGCGAAGATTCGTGGGCAGCGTAGGCGAGCCGTTCACCTGGGGCTGGGACGCAGGCGAAGCGGAGCCCTGGTTTTTGGCGCGAGGTTTCGTGATGGTGACGGATCGAACCGAAAAAGATCTGGCCGATGCGCTCTTGCCCGCAAAGTTCGCGGCCAGGGTGAGAAGCGAAGGCAGACACGTCGCCGTCGCAGTGCGAAAGTGACGACAAACGACGGCCGCGAAGAGCTCGCGGCCCCGACCTCGATCGCACGATCGAAAGACGTCGACGACTATCGGGTCGCGGACGAAGTTACCCGCAGCTGTCCGCGGGGACATATTACCTGCAAGCGATGCTCGGTGGTCGCCTGGTGAAGTCCCAATATCGGCTGCCAGTCGAGCTGGTGCCTTGATTCGCCGCATCAAGAAATGCCGCCGCTACACAGTCGTGGGCGTCGATGACAAGAAGGAGCCGATCTCGCGTACGTTTTACTTCGCGTACGATCTGGCGGGTCCACCGCTACGCTTCGAGACGTTCAAGCACGGCGAACGCATCTTTCTCGGCGAAATGCTGGAACGCACGTCGCCCTGAACGTCTTCACTGGACCCCACAGGTGAGGCCCGTCATCACGCGCGCACGATCTCCGGCACCGAGTTGATCCCGCCGCCCGCACGGTGCGACAGTTTTCGCGTGCGACGTCTCCTCGCGGTCCTCTTCGCGACGTGCGCCGCATGCCTCGCAGAGCCCGGCGCACCGAACGAGCAACCCATCGGCCCGGATCCCGGACACTGGTCTTATCGGCACCTCGAACAACCCCTGCTCCCGCAAATCAAAGACAAAGCGTGGCCGAAGAACCCGATCGATCACTTCGTCCTCGCGGCGCTCGAAGCGGATCACCGGGCCCCCAGCGCAGAAGCCGACGCCAACACGCTCGCGCGGCGCGTCTCGCTCGACCTGGCCGGCCTCCCCGCCGCCGAGCAGATCCCCGCGAGCTACGAAGAGTACGTCGACCAGCTGCTCGCCTCACCGCACTACGGCGAACACCTCGCGCGCGAATGGCTCGACGCCGCGCGCTACGCCGACACGCACGGCTACCACGTCGATCTCGAGCGCACGATGTGGCCCTGGCGCGACTGGGTGATCAACGCATTCAACACGAATCTCAGCTTCGATCGCTTCACCATCGAGCAGCTCGCAGGCGACCTCTTGCCTGAAGCGACGAGCGATCAACACCTCGCCACCGCCTTCAACCGCAATCACCCGATCACCGCAGAGAGCGGCGTGATCGACGAAGAATTCCGCATCGTCTACGCCGTTGATCGCGTCAGCACGCTCGGCACCGTCTGGCTCGGTCTGACCACCGGCTGCGCACGTTGCCACGATCATAAATTCGACCCGCTCACCCAAAACGATTTCTATGCACTGCTGGATTGTTTCAATCACGTGCCCGAAGTCGGCGACGGCCCGGCGAACAGTTACGCACCCACCAGAAAACTGAAGAGTCCGCTTCAGCGCGAACGACTGTCCGCGATCGACGCTGAGCTGGCCGAGCTCGAGACGCAGATCGAAAACTCAACTGTCCGCGAGGACATGATCGCTTGGATCGCCGCGCTCCCGGGACAAACAGCAGACTGGTCTTCCGGCCGCACCCTCCAAGCAAAGAGCGAACAAGGCGCCACCCTGCGCATCGACCCGGAATCCACCATCGTCTCCGAGGGCGAAAATCCCAGCGTCGATTCCTACGAGATCATCTCCCAGCTCGATCTGCAGAATATCCGGACGCTGCGGCTGGAAGCGATGATTCGCCCGGAACTACCGAATCGCGGACCTGGCCGCGGGGCCACCGGCAATTTTGTCCTCACCGAAATCGAAGTCTACGCAGAGTCCGATGGCGCCTCGACACCGATCACCATCAGCGACGCGGTCTCCGACTTCGAGCAAACCGGCTTCAGCATCGACGGTACCTTCGACGGTGAAGGAACCACCGGCTGGGCGATCGAGGGTGGTGTCGGCCGCACGCAACTCGCACGATTCACCTTCGCCGAGCCCCTGGCCGGAGGACCAGGTACCAGGCTTCGCGTACGCCTGCGCCATGAGTACGGCAGCTCTCTCGCGCTCGGGCACTTTCGACTCAGCTACTCCTCCGATCCCGCGGCCGGTGTCGACCTGCGACACGAAGCCGGTCCGCAAAATTATTATCTCCTCCACATCGCGCCATCCGCAGTCCGCGAAAAAGCGCTCCGCCGCGAGCAGCTCGACCGCGAACGCAGGCGCCTCGCCCAGGAGCCGGAAGTATTGATCATGGAGGATTCGGCTCCGCGGGAAACAAAACTATTGGTTCGCGGAGACTATCAACAACCGGCGGGCCGCCCATTGACCTGCGCTGCACCGAATTTCCTCCCGCCGTTCCCGCAGAGTTATCCGAAAAATCGCCTCGGTCTGGCCCAGTGGCTCGTCGCACCCCAAAATCCGCTGACGGCAAGAGTGATCGTCAACCGATACTGGAGGATGATCTTCGGGCGCGGGCTCGTCGAAACGGTCGACGATTTTGGCCTCCGCGGAGACTATCCAAAACACCGCGAATTGCTCGATTGGCTGGCAACCGAATTTATCGCCTCCGGCTGGAACGTCAAAGGCCTCTTGCGCCTGATGGTCACCTCCGCCACCTATCGACAATCGTCTCAGCTCCCCGGAGACGATCGCGACCCACAAAATATCGCGCTCGGCCGCGGCCCGCGGAACAAGCTCACCGCCGAACAGATCCGCGATCAATCCTTGTTCGTCTCCGGGCTGCTCAACCCCAAAATCGGCGGTGAAAGTATCTCCGTGCGCCAACCTCCCGGCCTCTGGGAAGAGCTGAACGATCGCGCTGCACTTTCGCTGGTCCATCGCGCAGACTCCGGGAAACGGGCGCACCGCCGCAGCGTGTACACCTTCTGGAAACGCACCGTGCCCCGCCGATGTTGGCGCTCTTCGATGCTCCCTCGCGCGAGCTGAGCGTCGTGCGCCGCGAAAAAACAGAAACTCCGCTCCAAGCATTGATCCTCCTCCATGAGCCGGAGCTGCTCGAAGCCGCGCGCCTCTTCGCCGAAAAAATGTTCGCGCACGATCTAAACCCAGCCCCGGCGATCGCCCACGGAATATTCCTCCTCTATCACCGCGCCCCGCGCACCGAAGAGCTGGCCATCCTCGAACAGCTCTACCAGGACGAGCTGGCCGACTTAGTTGCTGTTCCCGAGAACATCTGGCCACGCCTTCAGATCGGCGAGGCCCCAAGACTCAGCCCCGCCGGTGCCGCCGAACATGCCGCGATGACCCAAGTCGCGCGCGTGTTGCTCAGCACCGGCGAAGCGGTGACCAAGGAATGAGCACGATGGTCACCCGACGACAACTTTTAACCGGAAGCCTCGGAGCGCTCGGCTCGGCCGCCCTCACCGCGCTACTGTCCGAGAGGACAGCGAACGCCCAAAGTTTCGTACTTCCGGCGCGCGTCAAACGCGTGATTTGGTTGTTTCAGTCGGGCGCACCTTCGCAGATCGAAACCTTCGATCCGAAACCGATGCTGAAGGAGAAGGAAGGCTCCGAGCTTCCTGCATCGATCCGCCGTAACCAACGACTGACGACGATGACCGCGAACCAGTCGACCTTCACCGTGGTGCCCTCCCCGTTCGCTTTTTCGCCGGGCGGACAGTCGGGCGCGATGGTCAGCGATCTGCTCCCGTACACACGCGAGCTCGTCGATCAACTGACGATCATCCGCTCGATGTATACCGAAGCGATCAATCACGACCCAGCGATCACTTTCATGCAGACCGGGCACGAACAGCCGGGACGTCCCTGCGCCGGTGCGTGGGTGAGCTACGGCCTCGGGCGCGAGAGTGAACAGCTCCCCGCGTTCGTCGTCTTGCTGGCGAAAAATAGTTCTCCGGACGCACAACCGCTCTATTCGCGATTGTGGAGCTCCGGATTTTTGCCTTCGGCGCACCAGGGTGTGCAGCTTCGCGCGGCGAAAGATCCCGTCCTCTATTTAGGCGATCCGGTTCAAACCAGCACTGTTTCTCAACAGCGCCTCATCAACAGTATTCAAGCGCTGGATCGCGCCAGGCTCGCCGAGTCACACGATCCGGATCTCGACGCACGCATCCGCGCCTTCGAGCTCGCGTATCAAATGCAGGCTTCGGTACCCGAGCTCACTGATCTTTCGGAGGAGCCGGAGTCGACCTTCGAGCTGTACGGCCCCGACGCGCGGATTCCGGGAACCCACGCGGCGAACTGCTTGCTCGCGAGACGTCTCGCGGAACGCGGCGTACGTTTCATTCAGCTTTATCACCGCGATTGGGATCATCACACCCAGCTCCCGCACCGTATCCAACGCGTCGCTCTCGAATCCGATCGCGGCTCGGCAGCATTGGTGCGCGATCTCGCGCAACGCGGGTTGCTCGACGATACACTCGTGATCTGGGGCGGCGAGTTCGGACGCACCGCTTATGCGCAAGGTGAGTGGCGAAGCGGCCAATTCGGACGCGATCATCACCCGCGCTGTTTTTCCATCTGGCTCGCCGGCGGCGGCGTCAAAAAAGGTTTCGTCCACGGGACCACCGACGACTTCAGCTACAATATCGAGAAAGACGGCGTGCACGTTCACGATCTGCATGCGACGATCCTCCGCCTGTTGGGTATCGATCATCAAAAGTTGACCTACCTCCACCAAGGACGCGAGCTCCGCCTCACCGACGTCAGCGGGCGGGTGGTTCACGAAATATTGGATCTGTAGTCTTGAGAGCGCGGTCGCTCTATTTTTGTTTGTTGCTCTCGGCGTGCTCCAAGACGCAGCTCCCGTTGACCGGGCATGCGATTCAAGGTTGTGACACGGTCTACGACCCGCCGCTCTGCGAGCTCCATGGAGAAAAAGAGCTCACGCTCTGGCTCCCGGCACGAGCCACCGACAAAGTGACTGTTCGCGCGGACAGGAGCTCACTCGAGACGCAACAACACATTCGCGCCGACGGCCTCGCGCTGACCTTTCGCGTTCCGAAAGGCGCTCGCGAAATCAGCATTACGCACCACGGTGATCCCGAACGTGCCTATTCCTTCGCAGTGGTCCACACCGCTTCCACGGCGCAGTCGCTCGCCAAAAAAACGTTCGAGGCCGGCCGAGTGGAAAATCGCGCTTCACATCCGGAGAAAGCGTTGGAGCTGCTGGATCGCGCGGCGCGGCTGGCGATGGAGGGTCCGAAAAAAGAAGTTTCTGTCGCGTTGCGCGCGCGCACGGTGGCCACGTTCATCGCCGCTTTTACGCTGGGCGAGTCGACGAAAGCCGCGCTGCTGTTGAACGCCGCGCCGGAGCCGGGCCCGCTCGACGGAGAAGGTTTAGTGCGGCTGCGGATCCATCAAGCGCAGCTCGATTCACGTCTCGCGGATGTCCGCGGCAGCTTGGGGGCGCTCGATGAAGCGGAACGTTGGAGTGTTCGTTTCCACGATCCCGCGCTGCTCTACGTCAAAGAATCGCGGGCGCTCGCCTTCAGCAAGCTCGGCCGCCACGACGACGCCGCACGTTTGATCAACGAGGTAGTGAAACAGCCCCTCGAGGATCAGCGCTGCGTGCGCGCCGGAATCTTGAGCAACGCGGCATGGATTGAAATCCTCCGCAAAAATCCGGACGCGCCCATCTCTGCGTGGCTTGAAGAAGCGCGCCACATCTATCGAGATTGTGAGAGCGACAAAGACGAGAACGACGTCTTGGTGAATATCGCGGCCTTCGAGCTCTCCCGCGGTGATCGAGAAAAAGCGCGCGCCGCCCTCGCTGAAATCAAAGGTGAAGAATTCGCGCGCTCCCGCATGTGGAGAATCTTGATCGACGCGCAGATCGATCAGTCGCTGGAAAAGCTGGAAACGCTCCGCATCGAAGCCGAAAAAAACACGCAACCCGAGCTCGCTTGGCGGGCACGTATCGAAGCCGGTGCCCTCGAAGAAAAACAAGGCCGCTTGGAACAGGCCCGCGCGCATTACGAGAGCGCCGAAGAACTGGCTTTGCTCGCGGGTGAATCGGCGCCGTTCGGCGACGGACGTTTGGCGCTCCGTGAAGATCGCGGTGCCGGCGCCGATGGTTTGGTCCGCATTTTCCTCGCGCAGGAAAAGCCCGCCGACGCCATGCGGGCCGCGCGTATGGCCCGCCGGCGCACACTCCTCGAAGCCGCAGAGGTGATCGACGATCCCGATCGCTGGTGCCCCGCGCTCGACGACTATCACCGTGTCCGCGCCCGCCTCGATGGCGCGATCACCGCCGGCTGGGGTGTCTCCGAAGCCGACCGCGAGCGTTATCAAGCCGAGCTCGCCACCTTGCGCACCGAAACTCGGCGCGCGCTCGACACCGTCCTGCAAAAACGTGCGCTCCCGGCGATGCAACATTTCCGCGCGGGAGAACCGCTTGGCCCCGCCGAAAACGAGGCCATCTTCGTCACCTGGCCTTTGGGACAGGTATACTATGGGTTCCTGCAAACTCGACGAGGGAGCTTCGTGGTCTCGACCACCAAACCCGCCGCGGAAACCTGGGTCGAGCTGTTGAGCGAGCCGCTCGCGAAAGTATCTCGCCTCCGCGTGATCGCCGGAAACGATGACGGCTCCCTACAATTGCACAACGCCATCTTTTTCAGCGAGCCGATGTTGAAGCGCCTCTCGGTCGTCTATTCCACCGACCTGCCCCCGAGGACAACAAGTCCCGAGGCTCCGCGCGTAGCGTTCATCGCCGCCGACGCGCAGCGGGACCTTTCGCGCGCCCGAGAAGAAGCACGCGAGGTCGAAAAACATCTCCTCGAACGCGGCTGGAAAACAGAAGCGGTCCTCGGCGAGAGCGCCTCGCGCAGCAAAGTACTCTCCACGATCACCCGCGTCTCGCTCTTCCACTACGCGGGCCATGGGCATTTCGCCGGCGGCGAAGGTTTCGACAGCGCGCTCCAGCTCTCCGGCGGTGAGCTCAACGTCGGCGAAATCTTGACCGCGACCGGCGCGCCGTCTTGGGTGATCCTTTCGAGCTGTGACACCGGCAAGAACGCCTCCACCGCGCGCAGCACCGGCCTTGGCGTGGCCAGTGCATTTTTGATCGCCGGTGCTCGAGCAGTGATCGCCTCGGACGTTTCCATCGGCGACGCACGTGCGGCCCGCTTCATGTCGAGCTTGTACGAAGAATGGCCGGGACCGCAGAACATTGAAGACGCCTATCGAAAAGCGATGCTCGGGGCCGGTGCGGAGAGTGCATCTTTTCGACTGCTCGTGCGATGAATGTTGTGTTGAAACATCCGGACATCGAGCTGATCGAACGTGCGATGGCGCGTGATCCGGCCTCGTGCCGAATTCTGGTGGATAAGCTCACGCCTCCCATTCAGGAGCGCGTGAACGCCGCCTTGATCCGCCGCAGGAAAGGCTCGCGCCAGAACGTCCTCGATCTGACGCAGGACATCTTTCGCGTGCTCCTCGCGGACGACGGCAAGATCCTGCGCAACTGGAACCCCGAGCGCGGCGCCACGCTGACAGGTTTTGTGGCGCTGATCGCGGAACGGCGCGTCGCGTCAGCGCTGCGGAGCGGACGGCAGAGCGGACACGCCGAGGAGCCGACCGAGCTCGAGGATTTGGACACCGCCGACGAAGCGGCGAACCCGGAGGAGCAGGCGCTCTCCCGCGATCTTTTGGAGCGGGTGCTCGACGAGCTGCGGATCGGGACGAGCGCTCAAGGTTACGAAATGTTTCGCCTTCTCTTCATCGAGGAGCGCGAAGTGGAGGCGGTGATGCAGGAGGCGCAGCTGTCGAGGGATGCGGTTTATGCCTGGCGTTCGCGGCTCCAGAAGCTCGTGAAAAAAATCGCAGCCGAGCTCCTGTCAGATCCGGCGGGAGCACCGCGAAGAATGAAAGGAGGTCGAACATGACACGGCGGGAAGATGAAGAGCCCGCCGGCCTCGCGGAGAAGGTCGGAGAAGTGGCGCGCCTCGAAGAACAACAGGCCGAAGAGTGGTGGCAGGCGGTCGCGGACGGCGACCAGTCGAAGCTCCCTGCCGGCGCGCCCCAAGTGAGCGAGCTCAGGCCGCTCGATCGATCGGAACGCGAGGACATTGTCCGCGCCATGTTTGGAGAAGCCGCGCTCGCACCGAGAGCGCCGCGATCGAAGCTGAGACGAACACTGATCTTCGGTACAGGTGCCCTGGCCGCGCTGGCTGCCTCGGTGCTCTTATTGGTCTTACAGCCAGGTCCAAGCTTGCCGCGATACGAGATGAGCTTCAGCGGTGGGGAGCGAGTAGAGCGCAGCGCAGATGCGACGCCCACTCTGAAAATACTCACCACGGGCAGCGGTTTCGAGGTCGTTTTGCGACCCGCGACGCCCGTCAAAAATGAAGCTTATTTCACCGGAGTATTTTCCGGTGCGGGACCTCGACAGATCTCTTGGGAACCCACGGTGGAACGAAGCCCGGATGGGGCGCTTCGTGCGCGCGCGGTCATTGGCCGCGATCTTGAATTACCGCCGGGGGACTGGAGCCTGACCTTGCGTCTTCACGAAAATAGAGAAGACGCGACGCCCGCTCAAACTTTCGAGCTGCAACTCAAGGTGCAGCCGGCGATTGGAGATCCTCGATGAAGAAGCTTGTATTGACCGCCTTTATTTGTAGCTCTGTTTCCGCGACCGCCTCTGCTCAATTGAGCACTTTCGTGGTGCCACCTTGTCCAGTCGGCGGAAATGCGCTCGGCTGCGGATTTCGCCAGACCGGCACGGTCGATTTCAAAAAATGCCCAAATAATCGTTGGGTCGGGTTCTGGATCAACGACGACGTGCCCATGCCGAACTGTCCGGCGGACAGTCTGTCACTGTCCGGGAACTGGCGCGTGAAACGATTATTTTCCGGGCCCACCGCCGGCCCGGACGCGATGCCGCCTTTGCTCGCTCGGTTCTGCACCTATGAGTGGACCTCACGGTTCGGAGCGCCGCCCGATGTGTCCGTGCTTCCGAATGCTGCAAACTTCCGTTTGGAGCGCGACTGCCGCATCGCTTCGCCGCTGCTGGAGCCGAACGCCGCCGCCGCAGGCATACTCGAGGCGGCGTACGATCGACAATTTTCCCAACCCGCTTTCCTGAACTGGGCGGTCGCCCCCCCGATCGAGACCCGCGTGGCGATCATCGATACTACGCCGGATGAAACGACCTCCGGGCTCCCCTCCGGTGCAATTGGAACCCACGGCCGGGCCATGGGTGAATTGGTCCATCATAATTCCTGCATGCGCAGAGCGAACGGCACGACTATCGGCTGCACTGCACATATCGCGAACTATCAAGGAATGGGTTTGAGCTCGGATGGAAACGAAGGTTCTCACGGATATCCTTCGACAGTTGCGTCAGCGATCCGTCGCGCGGTTGCGGATTGGAAGGTCTCTCCTCAGGACAATTTGATCATCAATCTCAGCCTTGGCTGGGAGGATCCGATCCGCTCTGCTTACGGCTCATTTATGAGTGTCACAGCGGCCTCCGCTTATGTCGCCATTCAATACGCGACCTGCGAGGGCGCGCTCGTCTTCGCCTCGACCGGAAATCAAAGCCGCATGGGAGGCGCGCCTGGCCCGATGTATCCGGCCGCGTATGAAATCGGAGAGCGACTCTGCGCTGGATTCGGCACGGGTTACGAGCCGGTCATTCAAGCGGTGGGCGCAGTCGACGGTATCGATCGCAAATTGGACGTCCAGCGCGAAAACGGCACGCCGCGCATGGTTGCGCCTTCGATGTGGGTTTCCGTCAACGGCAGCTCGATTTTGACGGGCACGTCGCTCTCCGCGGCCGGTGTCAGCGGTCTGGCGGCGATGATTTGGAGTCTTCAGCCCTGGTGGCCGATGAACCTCGTCACCGATCAGATTCAAATGAGCTCCGTCTCGCTCGGCGCCACGCCAGACTTCGATCTTCCACCGATTCCGTGGACCATCTCCCGCGTCCGCGCCTGTCACGCAATCGACGGCATTTCGACCTTGAATCTGCCTTGCGTGAGCCCGCCGGCCTTTACCGACCAGACTCCGGATCACGCCGCGGTGGTCGAAGCGATGTATCCCGGGTTGATCGCCAGCGAGGTCAACGCGACCACCAGCCTCGACTACCCCACCACTGTTATCAACACACCGGAAGCGACCTCGAGCCCGTTCACTTTGGCGCAGCCCGATAAACCGCAGTGTCCGACGTGTTTGATCGATTTAGATAAGTTCGCCGGGCAGTTCGTCATCCCGTCCGCGGACGTGGTGACCGAAGTGCACTTAAAAATCGACCCCTGCGATCCGACCTTTTGTGACCCGGTATTCAAGTCGATCAAAATTGAGCTGGCCGATTATTCGGCTCCATTTTCGGTGACGATTCCAGGCTTGGCGGACATCGGCGGCGCGGATAGTGCGGTGGTGGAGATACATGGGACGGGCGCAAACGGCTCGTTCATCCGCATGTCTCAAGTGGGCATCGAATAGTTAGAACGGCGCGACGATCGTATTCACGTCACCGCTCGCCGGCAGCGCAGGATGCAAAACCTGCGGTGTCGGCGAAGGCTGAGATAGATCCAGGAAATAAGCGCCGGTCAAATTATCCATCGTCAGATCAGACAAGAAATAAATCCCGTCATTTCCGAACCACTTCGCGTCGCCAATCGCGCCCCCAGCGATCGCCGGCTGCACCAGGGACTCGGTCGGTCCCGGCGTTCCATTCAATAGATTCACGAGATGCAGGTCGACGCGGCCCGCCACCACGGTATCTCCGCGAAACAAAATATTCGAAGAGTCCGGCGAAAATGCGAATTCATCGATATCCGCCGCGGCCAACAGGACGGGATTGAGCTGCGTCGCCGCTCCCGGCCCCGCCGCATCCACGGGCACCACGAAGAGATCGAGCGCCCCGTCGACGTTCGCCTCCGCGCGATAAGCGACCCAGGTACTATCCGGGGACCATGCGTAACCTGCGGGCGTCGTATTCAATACTGTACCAAAGGCCGGGCCGAACGGCGCGTTCACTTTCACCGGCGCCAGCGGCTGAACACCACCGACCCCGACCATATAAAGCTCGTTCATCGCGTCGATCTGCTGATCCGCGTTGTACAAAATCCGCGTCGAATCGGGCGACCAGGCGAAGCTGGTGACATCCCCCGCGGTGACCATGGGAGCGCTGGTCTTCGCCGCTGCAGTCGGTGCGGGACCGCGCAGATCGACCAAGAACAGCTCGGTCACGGCATCCACGTCTTGGTCGGCGATATAGGCGATCCAATTTCCGTCGGGAGACATCGCCACATCCGAAGGCGTGACATTTCCGCCGGCGACCAACGGCCCGTTCAATTTCACCGGCAGCCCCGGCGTCGCTCCGCTGACATCGACCAGATAGAGCTCGGTCACGTTGATCGTGTCTTGATCGGCGATATAAAAAACGTGCATCGAATCCGCGGTAAAATCGAAGCCCGCCGCTTCGACATCGGCATCGGCCGGCGCGAGCGGTCCGTTCACGCGCAGCGGTTGTGACGGTGTCCCGCTGGAAAGGTCGACGACGAATAAATCGAATAAATTGTCGAATTCCTGGTCGGCGCTATAAATAATTTTCTGGGAATTCGGTGAAAATCGAAAGCGATCGGTTCCCACGTCGCCGCCGGTGACCATCGTCCCACTCACTTTTTGCGGCGGGCCCGGGATGGGACCCGAAACATTGACGACATATTGGTCGAGCACGTCGACGATATCTTGGTCCGCTTGATAAGTAATCCAGCGCGAATCCGGGGACCATCCAAAGGAGCCGACCCCTTGATCGACACCGAGCGGTCCACTGACTTTCACCGCGGCGAGCGGCGCCGGTCCGGTGAGATCGACGACGTAGAGATCTTGGATACCGTCCGCCGTGAAATCTCCGCGGAAAGCGATCTTCGAATTATCCGGCGAGAATTTCGTGAAATTGATCGAGGTGGGAACATTGCCCAAAAGAAAAGTCGGATTCAGCTGAATCGGCGCCGAAAACGGTGAAGCCAACACGTCGACCGCATAAATCTGCGTTTGACTGTCGGTCGCCGTGTCACCGACCCACGCGACATAGCGGCGTTCGCCACCGACGCGGACGTTATATTCGCGGCGCGCGACCTGATTGTTCGAGTCGCGAACCTCGATCTCGAAGGTGAAGCTTCCCAGCGTCGAGATCGTCCCGGTAAGAGTCGTCGACGGCGTTCCGTTCGGTGCCAAAGTCAGCCCTCCGGGGAGCACGCCCTGAGTCACCGTCCACACGAAGCCGGTGCCGCTGCCGCCGTCCGCGATCAGCGTCGTACTATAAGGCCGCTGATAAACGCCGTCCGGCAACGTGAGCGTTTCGATCGACAGCGGAGCACCGACGATCACTTGATAGGCCTGAGTCGCAACTCCGTTCGCACTATCGGTGACTTCGATGGTGAAATCATAAGTACCGGAGCTGGTCGGCGTGCCGAATAAACGGGTCGACGGTGTTCCCGCCGCGTCCAATTGTAATCCCGGCGGCAGTGTCCCCGCGGACACCTGCCACTGAAATCCCGAGGCCGAACCATTCGCGGCGAAAATATTCTCGGAATAAGGAATTCCAAAACCTGCGTTCGGCAACGAGGTGGTGACGAAATTCAGCGCGACCGCCGGTGGATCGATCACCAAGGTCAGCTGCTGAGTGTCGGTGACATTATTTTGATCGAAGACGGTGATCGTCGCGGTGAACGTTCCCGCCTGCGTCGGCGTTCCGCTGAGCGCCGTCGAAGGACGGCCCGAAGGCGCGATGTTCAGCCCATTCGGCAACCCGACGGCCACCCAGTTGTAGGTGCCGGCCGCGCCGTCTTCTGCGGTGACCTCGGTCGAATAAGCCGCATTCACCTGGGCGTTCGGCAGCGTGGTGGTGGTGATCTGAATCGGAATGATCGCCGGTTCGACGAAGATCGAAACATCGAGCGTCCCCACCTGACCGACCGAATCCCGCACCTCGAGGGTGAAGGCGAAATCGCCGTCCGCAGTCGGGGTCCCGGTGATCAGCGTGCTCGGCGTGCCCGAAGCTCCGATCGTCAATCCGGGCGGAAAGTCGCCCTGTACGATCGACCAGGTATATCCCATCGACGTACCACCGGTGGCGCGCACCGGAGCCGAATACGCTACGCCGGCACGCCCGTCGGGCAAGGCCGGCTCAATGATCTCGAGCTCATTGCCCTGACGGTCGATCTCCAAGAGATACTCGAGCTCCGCCGTGGCCCCGGCGTCGTCCGTGACGCGCAAGGTGAACGTGGAGACGACCACTTCCGTCGGAGTCCCGCGAATTTCTCCCGCAGTGTTGATCATCAAACCCGCCGGAAGTGTCCCCGCGGACAGTGACCAAGTATACGTCCCGGTGCCGCCCGTCGCACGAACCTCTTCTGAATAGGCCATACCGATCGTTCCATTCGGCAGCCCCAAGGTGTCGATCACCAGCGGAGCCGGCGGGGCAATGATCTCGATCGAATAATCCCGCGTCGCCGTTCCTCCGAGAGAATCAACAAGACGGATCGAAAAATCGAAAGTCCCCGCGTTCGGCGGCGTCCCCGAAATGATCGCCGTACTTGCGCCGCTGCTCTCTAAAGTCAGACCCGCAGGCAGCCCTCCGGAGGCGAGCGAAAAGACATAATCTTCGCCGCTGCCGCCGCTCGCGGTGAGCTCCGCCGAATAAGCTTCATTGATCGTTCCACTCGGCAAACTATCCGGGGCGATCACCGGTGCCGCCGGTTCCGAAGCTTCCACACGGAGGACATAGTTCCGCTCCGCCTTCGCGCTCTTTGGATCGACGACGCTGATCGAGACCTGAAAATCCCCCGCTGCCGACGGTGTCCCGGAAATTCGGCCCTGATTATCGACCGTCGACAACACCAGCCCGGCGGGCAAAACACCGGAGCGCACCAACCAAGTATATTTTGAGCTATCTCCACCGCGCGCCTCGATCGACGCGTTGTACACTTCACCGACTTTGGCGTTCGCCAGAACCGTCGTGGTGATCGTGAGAACATCGGTCGGAGGTACAGGATCCTCATCGCCGCAGGAGACTGCGAAGACCAAAACCGAAGCCGCGAGGAAATGGGCGGGTGAGCGTAAAGCCCAAAATGAAGCAGTCATGACGGGTGTGCATACTGCTGCACGCCCGAGCTCGGCGATCGTTTTTTGGCGAAATCGTTAAACTGCGGCGGCCTTACAGATCGCTACAAAGGAGTCTGCCTTGAGCGCGGCTCCCCCGATGAGCCCGCCGTCGATATTTGGCTGGAGCAACAAATCCCGCGCATTTTCGGGCTTCATCGACCCACCATATTGAATCCGGACCACGTCCGCGCCGGCCTCGCCCAAACGATCCGCTAAGACTTTCCGCAAGTGGGCATGCACCTCTTCGGCCTGTGCCGGACTCGCAGTTCGCCCAGTCCCGATCGCCCAAACCGGCTCATACGCGACGACCAGCTCCGCCGCGCGATCCGCCTGCACCTCGGCGATTCCGGCCAAGAGTTGCCGTGAGACGACCTCGATCATCTTATTCGCATCGCGTTCGGCGAGCGTCTCTCCGACGCATAAGATCGGCCGCAATCCCGCCTTCATCAACGCGCCGACTTTGCGCCCGCAGCCTTCATCGGTCTCCGCGAACAAGGTGCGGCGTTCGCTGTGGCCCACGATCGCGTAGGCACATCCGACGTCTTTCAACATCGCAACCGAGATCTCGCCGGTATACGCGCCCTGCGCCTCGAAATGGACGTTCTGCGAAGACAACCTGATCTTTGTACCCGTGATCCTTTTGGCCACCGAAGAGAGCGCGGTGAACGCCGGCGCGACACCGATCTCTACGCCGGCGAGCGGCTCGGCGAGCGGAATCAACGCGTCGATCAACGCCGCTGCTTCGGCGATCGTGTTGTGCATCTTCCAATTGCCGCAGATGAACGGCGTGCGCTTCGACTTATCCATAATTTCAACCCTCGAGCGCTTTCACGCCTGGCAATACTTTGCCTTCGATCATTTCCAAGCTGGCGCCGCCGCCGGTCGAAACATGGCTGATTTTTTTCTCCAGCCCGGTTTCATTCAACGCAGCCACACTATCTCCACCGCCGACGACGCTGGTCGCCTTCGATTCGGCGATCGCCCTCGCGACGCTGAAGGTACCTTCGGAAAAGTTTTTCCACTCGAAGACACCCATCGGTCCGTTCCAAAAGATAGTTGCTGCCTCCGAGATCACCTGGCGATATCGCTCCCGAGTTTTCGGCCCGATATCCAAACCCATCACGTCGTCGCGAATTTCGGTCACCGTCTCCGGCTCCGCACCTTCGTCGAAGGTTTTGGCGACCACGTGATCCTCTGGCAAGAGAAGCTGCACCTTACGCGCCTGTGCGGACTTCAAAATATGCTCCGCCAGAGGGATCGCGTCTTTTTCCACGCGCGATTTTCCCGTCGATTTCCCGCGCGCCGCCAGCAGCGTGTAAGCCATCGCGCCGCCGATGAGGAGCGCGTCGCAGCGGAGGACCAAACTATCGAGCACGCCGACTTTGTCGGAGACTTTCGCGCCGCCGACGATCGCCACGAACGGACGTTTCGGCGACTCGATCAGTCCCTTCAAATATTCGACCTCTTTCATCATCAAGAATCCGGCTGCCTTGTCGCGGACGAACTTCACCATGCCCGCAGTCGAAGCGTGCGCACGGTGGGCTGCGCCGAACGCATCGTTGATATAGACATCGACGTTCTCCGCGAGCGCCCGCGCGAAATCCTCGTCGTTTTTCTCCTCGCCCGGATAAAAACGGAGATTTTCCAAGAGCAAGACGTCGCCTTCGCGGAGGTCTTTGATATTTTTCTTCACGCCGTCGCCGACGCAGTCATCGGCGAAGATCACGTCTTTGCCGAGCAGCTCCGCGAGCCTTTTGCCCACGGGCTCCAGCGAATATTCCATGTCCCGTTTTCCGCTGGGGCGCCCGAGATGCGACGCCAAAATGACGCGCGCACCGTGCTCGATCGCGAATTTGATCGTCGGCAGTGACGCGGTGATCCGCGTCTCGTCGGAGATCTCTTTCTCCGGCGTGAGCGGAACGTTGAAGTCGACACGGATGAACGTCGCCCGGCCCCGAAGGTCGAGCTGATCGATACTCTTGATCATGGAGTCTCCTTAAGGAGTGAGAAAATAAATTAGCGGGCGGCTTGAACCATGTGATTCGCGAGGTCGACGACGCGGTTCGAGTAACCCCACTCGTTGTCGTACCAAGAGATCACTTTGACCATGCGCTTCTGCATCACGTCGGTGAGCGAAGCATCGACGGTCGACGAGTGTGCGTCGCCGTTGAAGTCGATCGACACCAGCGGTTCACGGGAAACCGCGAGGAATCCTTTGAGCGGGCCGTTCGCCGCGTCTTCGAGCGCCTTGTTCACTTCGTCGACGGTGACGTCCTTCTTGAGGACGGCGACCAGGTCGACCATGGACACGTTTTTCGTGGGCACCCGGACCGCGAAGCCGTTCAGCTTGCCGTTGAGCTCCGGGAGCACCAAGCCGACCGCTTTCGCAGCGCCGGTGGTCGTCGGGATCATCGACTCGAAGCCGGCGCGCGCGCGGCGCAGATCTTCGTGCGGGAGATCCAAGATGCGCTGATCGTTGGTGACCGAGTGAATGGTCGTCATCAGGCCGTGCTCGATGCCGAAGGACTCATGCAGGACTTTGGCGACCGGCGCGAGACAGTTCGTGGTGCACGACGCGTTGCTGATGATGAAGTGTTTCGCGGGATCGTAGCTCTCGTGATTCACGCCCATGGCGAAGGTGCCGTCGACGTTTTTTCCGGGAGCCGAAATCAACACGCGTTTGGCGCCGGCATCGATATGCGCTTTCGCCTTTTTTCCGTCGGTGAAAATGCCGGACGACTCGATGACGAGCTCGACGCCGAGATCTTTCCAGGGGAGCTTCGCCGGATCGCGCTCCGCGGTCACTTTGATCACCTTGCCGTCGACAGTGATCGAACCTTCGCCGTGTTTCACGTCGACGCCGAAACGTCCGTGGACGGAGTCGTACTTCAGCAGGTGAGCGAGTGTTTCAGCGTCGGTGAGATCGTTGATCGCCACGACTTCCAAATTGCTCTCGCCGCGCTTCCAAAGAGCGCGCAGAACGCAGCGCCCGATGCGGCCGAACCCGTTGATCGCAATACGCGTTGCCATATTCTCTGACCTCTCTCTTTCCTTCTTTGAACGGGGGTCATGTGACACTGGTTGCCGGGTCGGTCAAGCCTGGATAGAACGGGGCACATGAGCGGATATGTCGCGTTCCCCGAAGCCATCAACGAGCCCGTGCGAGGTTATGCGCCGAGCTCTCCCGAGCGTACGCTTTTGAAGGCCGAGCTTTCGCGCATGTCCGGCACGATCGCGGAGATTCCGCTGGTGATCGGCGGTGAAAAAATCCGCAGCGGAGCGGCCCGGGAGGTGGTGATGCCTCACGATCGACACAAGGTCGTCGGCCGATCCTATGCCGCGACCCCACGCGACGTAGAGCGCGCGATCGCCGCGGCTGAGGCAGCGCGCCCCGGATGGGCGGCGCTCGAGCCGGCAGATCGGGCCGCGGTCATCCTTCGTGCGGCGGAGCTGCTCGCGGGTCCCTGGCGCGAGCGGATGAACGCCGCGACGATGCTCGGACAATCGAAGACGGCGCATCAGGCGGAGATCGATTCGGCGTGCGAGCTGATCGACTTCTTCCGCTTCAACGTGAAGTACGCCGCCGAGCTGGAGAAGGCGCAGCCGATCTCGCCACCTGGCCAATGGAACAGGGTCCAGCTCCGGCCGCTCGACGGCTTCGTCTTTGCGATCACTCCGTTCAATTTCACCGCGATCGCTGGAAATTTGCCGACGGCGCCGGCCCTGCTCGGCAACACCATCGTCTGGAAACCGGCAGCGACGCAGATGTTGGCGGCGCACGTGATCATGGAATTGCTCGAAGCGGCGGGAATGCCGCCGGGGGTGATCAACCTGGTCTCTGGATCAGCTGCGACGATCTCGGACGTCATCTTGGCCTCGCGGCATCTCGGCGGAATTCACTTCACCGGCAGCACCGCGGTTTTTCAACAACTCTGGGGCACGGTCGGAAAAAATATCGCCAACTATGATCAATATCCGCGACTGGTCGGGGAGACAGGTGGGAAAGATTTTATCTTCGCGCATCCCTCGGCCAATACTCATGCGTTGGCGACGGCGATCATCCGCGGCGGATATGAGTATCAGGGCCAAAAATGTAGTGCCGCCTCCCGAGTTTATGTGGCGCGTTCCTTGTGGAAAAATCTCCGTGAGGAGCTCGCCGCGGAAATTCCCAGAATCAAAGTCGGCGACGTCCAAGACTTCTCGAATTTCATGGGCGCAGTGATCGACGACCGGGCCTACGCGAGATTGAGCGGTGCGGTCGAGAGAGCCAAAAAAGACGCGAGCTGCTCCATCGTCGCCGGCGGAACCCACAGCGACGAGCGCGGCTGGTTCATCGATCCCACCTTGATCGAAACAACCGACCCACGCCACGACCTGATGCGCGAAGAATTATTCGGTCCGGTGGTCACGCTCTGGGTCTACGACGACGCCAAGCTCGAAGACGCGATCCAGCTCTGCGATACCGGGACGCCGTACGCGTTGACCGGCGCCATCTTCGCCGAAGATCGCAGCGTCATCGCCGAGCTCACTAAAAAATTCGTGCGCTCCGCAGGCAATTTCTACATCAACGACAAACCCACGGGCGCCGTCGTCGGCCAACAACCGTTCGGCGGAGGCCGGGCTTCCGGCACCAACGACAAGGCCGGCAGCGCGTGGAATCTGATGCGCTGGATCTCCCCCCGTGCGATCAAGGAAACCTTCGTCCCGCCGGCGTCCTGGCGTTATCCATTCCTGGACCAGCCGTAACGTAAAACTATCTCGGCGGGGACAGCAACGGCTCGATCAACGCATCGGCGTCATAAGAGAACCCAACATTGGCCACGACGCCGACGTCGTCGATGTCATCGCCGAAGAGCACCGGCCCGACGCTGAAGCTGCCGATCGAATCGCCGAACAAACGAAACTGCGCGCGCGGAGCGATACGTGCCTGCCAAACATAGTCTGCGTCGTCGGGCTTGGAGACGGAGAAGATCATCTCCAGCGTGAAGCGGCCCCAGGAGTCGACACCGGAGTCGAGCCCACCCGCATTTCCGCCGATCGACAAACCGCCCCCGAAGCCGAGCCCTTTGACCGGGAGCCGAACACGTTGTCCGAAAGCGTTGACGTAGACCCACGACGCCGGTCCCCACACCGCTGCCGCCGAAACCAGCTCCCACTCGGTCTTCGGGCTCTCGTTTCGATTTTGGGTGATGAATCCGATCGCCAACCGCCAGCTCAATCGCTGCGCGTTCACCGCCCGCCGATTGCAGGCGTCATAGTATATCTTTCGCTCTTCGATCTCCGCGAGGGCCTCCTCGCGCATCACTGAAAACGGGAGATAGTCGAGCGCAGACTCATAACAATCCCGATATTGTTTCAAACGAGTATCGGCGTCGTCGTCCAAGCTTCCGCCGAGAATTGCCGAAAAACGAGCGACGCTGTCCTGCATTTCCTCGGGCAAACTATCTTCGTCGCCCGGCGCCTGCGTGCGCAGTGTTTCATCCGTGGCTTCCAGCGGAAGCGCCATGCGCAGAAACAAGTTCCGCACCAACGGGGATGCCGCGAGCCGATCCTTTTCGGTCTCGAACAAGAGGCTCGCCAAATTCAAAGTCATCAATATTTGGGAACCGTCCGTTTCTTCATCCGCGCCGAGCGCGCTCATCACCGCGAAAGAGACACGATCCGGCGAGCCTGGTGCTTCGACGTTGCCGTTCGAGCCCAAAAATCCACTCAAGAGAGTACCGGCTTTTCGCAAAATATCCGTGCGGTGTGCGGACTCCGCCGCCTGGCTGGGCGACGCCCCATTCTTGCGCTGAACACCGCGCAGATCGTGTAGCAAGCGGCAGGCGGCACGGCGATCGGGATCTTCGAGCAGTCGTTCAAAATCCGTGGGTGAACGGTTCGATGGCGACCAAACTTTTTGCTGCACGGTTCGAAACGCGATCGCCGCGTCCACATTGTTCTTCGAGCGGGCGAGCTTCGCGCAGTCTACGGCCCCCGAAACGGAGCTGGTCGCTGCCTTGATCAAGGTGTCGGCGGCCGTGCTCATCGCCGCAACGGCGGTGACGGCGGATTTGTTTCCGTAACATTTTGCGTACGCCGCCGAAAACACCTCGCTCGACGGCAATCTCTTCGCGTCTTCGCAGGCGGCGACATGAACATCGGTGACCACCAGCGGAACGGCGTCGAAGTCATCGAGCGGGTCCGCATGGGCCGCCGGAGCAATCACAAAAAGAAGCGCATGGACCAAATATTTCATCGCTTCGCTCCTAGGTGATTGTGTAGTCGTGCTGCGCGCCTTCTTGGCGGCCGAGGCGCTCTTGGCCCGCCGGACGCACCGCGACGATGGCCGAGATACCGCCGTCAGCACCGCCGAAGACCACGCTCACCCTGGTCACCGCGTTGGGCACGAGGACGCGCGTCTTCTCTTCGAGCGTCGAGTGAACGATCAGCCCGTCGAAAAAGATCGCAATTCCCTCGAGAACATTCGTGTCCACGGCCCGAATTTCGAGCGAGCCGTCGGTTGGTCTTGGAATATCCATGAACCACGGGTCGCATTTAGCGACGGCCGCGCCAACTGGCCCCAAGAACAGCTTGGTGAATATTTCGGTGGAAGGCCAGGTCCGCCGGGACACGGGCCCAGAGGACAGGTGCCTACTTTAAATCGCCATCCGTGGCTTCGGGCTCGGGCTCTTTTTCCGGCTCGGGGGTCGCGGCGGCTTCTGCTTCTTTTTGCGCTTCCACCTCGCTGGTCGTGTCCGCGGGGACAGGTTTATCCTTTTCCGCGGTGAGCGTGGTGGCGATCGACTTCAGTGCGGTAGCGATATCACCCGCCGCACAGCCGCCCTCGGCGCTGGCCGACTGCGTGCTGGTCTTGGTGGCCACGTTGTACACCGACGCGGAGACCGTACAATTCGCCTTTTTCTTGGTGATCTTCGTGGCCACGCCGTGCGCCGCTCCGGCGCTGAGCGCGACTTTGATCGCACATTTTTTGTCGGCGCAGGCGCGGGCGGGATCCTTTTTCCCGGCGTCGAGGTGGGTCGCGACCTGTGAAGCCGGAATCACCACTTTTCGGCCCACAGCCAAGAGTGTGGTCAAATATTCCGCGTAACTCTCGGAGGCGTAAGCGAGGTCTTCGATGTTGTGCTGGATCGGCGTGACCGCCCAGATGGGACCCACCGGCGATTCCGGTAAGCTGCCCAAAAATGCCGTACCGAGATCGCTGATCGCGCCTTCCACGCTCGCCGTATCGCAGGCGAATTGTTTGGCGAAGGCCCATTCGTTCCGCTGCGTCTCGGTCTCGTACATCATCCCGACCAACACACATTGTTCGGCGTACTGCACCAAACGCGCATGAAACACGCTGCGCGCGACCATACTTTTCGCCGCGTTCAGCTCGCAGATTTCCGTCAGACAATCCGCGTTCGACGCATCGTCGGAGCCCGACGGAACGGTCGAAGTCTCGACGACGGTGTATGAGCCGCTGTTTGCGATCTGGTCGCTGAGCCGCTTCGAGAGATCCTGTACCAAAGTACGGGGCACGCGCGGTGTATCGACGCTGCGAATCCCGCGCATGAACAACAGCGGCGGCTTCGGACGATCCTCGACCACCTGTTGTTGCTGGGGCGGAGGCTGCTGAGGCGGCGGCTGCTGGGGCGGCGCTTGTGTGGGGCCGATGCACGCGTGGAGGACAGCGCTCGCCAAGAGCACTGCACTGTATCGGACAAAAGGTCCTCGGAACGACACGGGAAGAGAACTAACAGGAACAGGGCGGGACGGGAAGAAGAACGGCGTGTGGAGATCTGCCGCTATTTCCGGCGGCTTCGCGTGATCAAGAGCGCACCGAGCAACATCAAGGCCGCGAACCACGGGCTGCCGCTTCCTGATCTTCCGGACAGGCGGCAGTCACAGCCTTCGTCCTGATCGTCGCGGGTGACCGTCGGATCGGTCCCGCGCTCGAGCTCCTCGCCGTCGTTGATCCCGCCCGAGTCCGTGTCCGGATTGTTCGGATCCGTCTCGCCTTGGTCGAAGATCCCGTTCGTATTCAAGTCTTCACCGGCCACACATGCACCGGTGACCGACTGGTCGCCGTCGCACAGGGCGTCGCCGTCGGTGTCCGGATCGAGCGGATCGGTCGGGTTTCGTCCGTCGACTTCGATGTCGTCGTTCAACCCGTCGCCATCGGTGTCCGCCACGCAAGGATCGGTTCCGAGCATCTCCTCGCGTTCGTCGCTCAGCCCGTCGTCATCACACGCGCCGGCGTCGAGCACCGAGAACACGTGCACCGCCTGGTCGTTTTCGCCGTTCGGATCGACCAACACGTCCGTGACCGAAACGGTGGCCCGATTCTCGATCATCCCGCTCGCGTCCAGAGACAACATCGCGGACACGGTGAGCTCGACGCTGGCACCCGCCTCGAGCGAAATATTCGAGTACAAGCCCGAATTTTCGTCATAGTCACCTTCGCTCGGCGCAAAAATCGGATTCGACACCGCGCTCGGCAATTCATCGACGAGGAATATTTCCGACAAAGTATTGGGGCCGAGATTCGTCACCCGGATCGACCAACTGATCTCTTGGCCAGGGAGCGCGCCGGCGTCCGGTCCGCTCATGGTCACCTCGAGATCGGCGAGACCATTCACCGCGGTGGTCAGCTCCACCGAATTGTCCGCGAGATCGAAGTCACCCGAGGTGGAGACGGTCGCGGTATGCGTCACCGAAGGATAGGCGTTCGGGCCGATCGCCAAGAGAAGGCGGAGCGGTGAGAGAGCATCGTTCGGCTCCAAAACCGCGGTGTTCTCGCACTCCACGGCGCCCTGGTCTTCCGCACAGGTCCAGCCATCGCCTTCGGCGCTGCTGAATTGGAGGCCCAAGGGGAGCTGATTGGACAAAGTGATCGCCCCGAGCGTCGGCCCACCACCGATATTTTCCACGGTGTAGACCACCTCCCCTTCGGCGCCGACCAAATAATCCGGACCGACCGTCGCCGTCAGCACCAGATTCGGCGCCTGATCGTCGTTGGTGATCGAAAGGACAGCTTCCGCGGCCGCCAAGCTCGCGTTGACCGGCGAGCTCAAGCGAACGTTCACCGTCTCGGACGGCTCGCTGACGAGATCTCCGTTGACGGTGAGCTCGATCGAACGCGCCGTTTCGCCCGCGGGAAACGTGAGGACGCCGCTCGCCGCGAGGTAGTCCGCCGGCGCGGCTGCGGTTCCGTCCGCGGTCGTATAAGCGACGCTGATTTCGAAGCTGCTCGGAGCGGAGAGCGTCACCTCGAGCGTACCCGCGCTGCTGCCCGCATTCCCTTCGACGACCGTGCCGGAGGCGATGGAGATCGACGGCGCATCGTCGTCGTCGACAATTTCGCCGTTCGCTGCACCGTCCGCGATCGTCACGTTGTTCGCGCCGGAGAGATTCACGGCGAACGTTTCCGTCTCTTCGTCGAGCGCGTCGGAGAACACCAAAACTTCGAGGCTGGCGGTGGTCGCACCTGGCAAGAAGGTCAGGACACCGTTTGCGGCCACGTAATCGGCGGTGGAAACAGCGCTCCCATCCGCGGTCGCATAACTCACGGTGATCGTCCGGCCGCTGGGCGCGGAGAGCACTGCCGCGAAGGTCAAAGAGCCGGTCCCTTCGCTCGCAGACACGTCAGCGATGGAAACCGAAGGCGGCGCATCGTTGTCGGTGATCGTTCCGGTCGCTTGAGCATCCGCGAGGGTGGCGTTCGCGGGGCTCGACAAATTCAAGGTATAACTTTCATTTGTTTCGTCGATCGTGTCCCCTCGAACAGTAACTATCACGGTCTGAGTCGTCACTCCGGCGGCAAAATTCGCGGTACCCGAGAGCGCATCATAGTCGCTGCCGGCCAGGGCCGTGCCATCGGCCGTCGTATAGTCGACGGTCACCGCACGGCTGGTCGCTGCGGAGAGCGTGAGGGTGAAGGTTGCCGTGTTATTTCCGGCGTTCGCTTCGGTCACCGTGACATCGGCCACCGACAGGGATGGCGCAGCGTCGTCGTCGGTGATGGTCACCGTCGCCTGGCCGTCGCCGATCGTCGCGTTCGTGGGGCTGGTCAGGTTGACGAGAAACGTTTCATCGAGCTCGTCGCTCGTGTCCCCGAGGACAGATACGGTAAACGGCAGCGAAGTGACACCGGCGGCAACGGTCAAAGTATCGGTCCGGGCGGTATAGTCCGAACCTGAGGTTGCCGTGCCGTTCCCTGTGGCCATGGCCACCGTGATCGTCCGGCCGCTGGCCGCGGATAAGACGAGCGTCAAAGTCACGTTGCTGCTGCCCGCGTTTCCTTCGGCGATCGACACGTCGGCGATGGTGATCGAAGGCGCTGCGTCGTTGTCGGTGATCGTTCCGACCGCGGTGCCGTCGCCCAAAGTGGCGTTCGCCGGATTCGACAAATTCACCGAGAAGGTCTCGTTCGCCTCATCGAGCGTGTCGCCGGCGACGTTGATGTTCACCGTCTGTTGCGTCGTCCCGGCCGCGAAGGTCAGCGTGCCCGAGCCTGGTGCGTAATCCGCCGGCGCGGTGGCCGTGGAATCTGCACTGGCCCATTGGACAGTGATCGTTTGGCCGCTGGCCGCAGACAAAGTGACCACAAACGCGGCGGCGGCGCTGCCGGCATTGGTCTCGGTGACCGTCACATCGGCCACCGACACGGAAGGCGGCGCGTCGTTGTCGTTGATGGTGCCGGCCGCCGAGGCGTCGGTCAGCGTCGCGCCACCCGAGGGATTCGAAAGCGTGACGGTGAACGTTTCATTTGTTTCGTCGAGCGTATCGCCCGCGACGAGCACGGTCAGAGTTTGGGTGGACACGCCTGGTCCAAAGGACAGCTGTCCGTTCGCCGAGGTATAGTCCGCCGGAGCCGCTGCGGTTCCATTCGAGCTCGCCCAATCGACGGTCACCGCAGACGCGCTCTGCCCGGTCATGGTGACCGTGAAAGTCGCAGCGATCGTCCCCGAATTCGGCTCCGTCACCGCGACGTCCGCGATGGAGAAGGCCGGCGGCGAATCGTTGTCGGTGATCGTTCCCGTCGCCTGTGCATCTCCCAGCGTCGCGTTCGATGGCTGCGTCAGGTCGACGACAAAAGTTTCGTTCACCTCGTCGAGGAGGTCCCCGGCGACCGGGATGTTGATCGTCAGGCTGGGCGTATTCGGCGCGAAAGTCAGCGTTCGCGAGGTCGCGGTATAGTCGCCCGGTGCGGTCGCGGTGCCGTTCGCGCTCGCATAATTGACGGTGACCGTGCGTCCGCTCGCGGCCGAAAGCGACACCGTGAAGACAGCGTTGCTGGTCCCCGAATTTCCCTCGGTCACCGTGACATCGGCGATATTCACCAGCGGTGCGTCGTCATCGTCGGCGATCGTCACCGAAGCCTGACTATCGGAAATGGTGACGTTCACCGGGTTCGACAAATCCACGACAAAAGACTCGTTCGGCTCGTCGGAGAGATCACCGTTCACCGCGACATTGATCGTCTGGGTCGTCGTTCCCGGCGCAAAAGTGAGGACACCGGAAGCGGCGACGTAGTCCGCACCGGCAGCGGCGGTATTATCCGCGGTCGCCCAATTCACGGAAACGGTACGCCCACTCGCGGCGTCGAGCGTCACCGTGAACGGCGCGTTCGTCGTTCCGCTATTTCCTTCCGGAAAGCTGCGAATTCCACTGATGGAGATATTCGGCGTCGGATCGTCGTCGAGGATCGTTCCGGTCGCCACGGCATCGCTGAACGTCGCGCCCTGCGGGGCGCTGAGCGTCATCGTAAAAGTTTCGTCGGCTTCATCCAACGTGTCCGAGAGGACAGGAACCACAATCGTGAAGCTCTGAAAATTCGCAGGGAAGGTGATCACCCCGGAACCCGCGGTATAGTCTGCGGCCGCGATCGCCGTCCCGTTCGAAGTGGCATAGTTGAAGCTCGCGGTGGTCACGCTGATGTGCAGCGGAGAGACGGTAAAGATGACCATAGGCGGCGCGGCGAAGCCGGTCTCCGGTCCGCTCGCATCGGCGATGGAGAGAACGAGATCGTCGTTTTGGAGCGTGCCCGTTCCGGTCGCGTCGAAGATGTCGCAACCGTTGCCCGTGACATTGGAGAGCACCACGTTGACGGTTTCGAAGTTCTCCGAAGTCGTATCGCCGACGATCGGAACATTCACCGTCTGCGCTTGATCGAAACAGGCGACCGCCGGCGGAACGAAGGTCAACACTCCGCTCGCCGAGGTGAAGTCGGTTCCCGCAGTCGCGCTGCCGGCGGAAGTCGCCCAGTTGACCGTGCAGGTCGTGTTGCAGCTCGAACGATCGAGCGACACGACGAACGCCATGTTCGTGGAGCCCGAATTGCCTTCGGCGATCGCGGGATCGCTGACGCTGAACCGATTCGGGACCTGTGCGTACGCGGAGCCCGCAAAATACATCGAGCCGAACATGCAGACGGCGATCGCCGATAGAGCGCGAAACATCCTGTTTTTCTCGCGGCGAACGCGGTCTTCGTCAAACGATTTCGCGCGTTCTCCAAAGCGCATCGCGCCGCCACACTCGTGCTCTTGAGCCCTCACCGCGGTATCGCGCACGTCAGCACGGACGATTCCGGCCTCTTCATGGACGATTTCGGTCACCTCGACTGTCCCCGGGGACAGCTGGCGTCTTTCATCTCGATCTGCGACTTTCTGCCTCGATGACCCAAGCTCCAGATCCCGTCCCCAGTTCGCCCGAACCAACACAGTCGACTTGGCTCCAGGCCCGCAACGTTTTGCTCGTTCTCCTTCTCGGCCTCGCAGCTTTGGTCTTCTTTCAATCGATCGACTACAACGATGACGCCCCCTCGCCTCCGATCGATATCGCGAAATCCGCGGCGCCGTTCATCGCGCTCGCTGCAGCGATCGAACGTTTCTGGGAATCGTTTTTTGCCTGGTACGAAAGTTTCGCGCTCTCCGTCGGTCGGTTGATGGGCGTGAGCGCAAAAATGCTCGGATGGATGCGCACCGAGCTCGAACGTGCGCGAAGCGCGATGTATGATCTCGTCAGCAAGCCGAACGACGGGCAGGGTGTGCAACAAGAAGAGCTCCTCGCCGCGGAAGCTCGGTTGAAGGATGCACAAACACGGATCGAAGAAGCGCTGAAATTCCCGGAATACGTCGCCCTGAAAAAAGCGATTATCTTACTTGGAAGCTTGATCCTCGGCATCGCGATTGCGGCGATGGGGAAGCTCCAAATTCTGGCGATCGTCGGCTTCGGAGCGGTTCCGAACTGGGCCGATATGGTGATCACCGGCGTATTGATCGGACTCGGACCGGGGCCGCTGCACGACATCATCGGCATGATCCAAGAGCTGCGCAACGCGATCAGCGGGATCGCCGATCTCGCACGCGGCACCGCGTTGAAAAAGGCAGCCGAGTCGCTCGACTCGAGCCCGAGCTTTCGCATGACCGATGCCCTCGAGAGGTCCGGGCGCAAAACGAGCCGGATGGACGCCTTGTCGATGGAGCGCGCCAGCCGGCGTTTGCTCAGACCGCGTTAATTTGCCCGCAGAAATAGCAAAAGATCGCGCTTCTCGTTCGCCGACAGCTCGCAGCCGTACTCATGACCTTGATCGCCGTAAGCGATCGTCGAGGTCGTCGGACGCACGATTGTGCCCGCGCAAAACAAATCTTCCAAACTATCGACCGAGCCGTTGTGTAAGAAACGAGACTGCGCCCACAACGAAACCAAGCGCGGTGATTTGAGCTTCCTCGTCAGCGGTTCCGCGCCGAGATTGCAGCAGGGCATGCCGCTGCCGTCGTCGCCCCAAGCTTCGAGCGCGCGGTCGGTGCCGATCTCGTCGTAACTATAGAGCTCGGTTCCGGCGCCGCGCGGCCCAGAGTGACAATCGAGGCAACCTGTACTTTCGAATAGGGCGCGTCCGGCGGTCACGTCGAGATTATTCGGAGGAAGGGGCGCGCGCAGGGAGTAAATATAGTCCGCGAGCGGCAATAGTTTCTCGCGGGGCCAAGCCGAGGGATCGCCGCCGCCGACGAGCACGAAACCGTCGACAAAGTCTTCCACGCTGCGTGTCGAGCCGGTCCATCCGAGATAGGCGTGCGTTGTCTCCGACCTGTTCGGGATACCGAAGAGCGGACTGATCTTGCTGATGGTGTGGACGCGATCGTTCGCCGGCAACGGCTCGATCAAAAAGTCCATGGTGCCGCTCTTCCAATGGGCATAGTGACGCTCAGTTTCCCGCGGAAATACGGGCGCCATGGCGTTTCCTGCGAGCGGCAAAAGCGCCAAGAGCAGGCGCGTGCGGAGGCCCGGCGTGGCGCTCAGGTGATCGAGCATCGGCTGCACCGCGGCCACCGCGTCGGGATCGTGCTCGCCGGCCGATCCGCTCTGCGCGGCGAGCAACGGAAAGACGGCGATCGATAAATTCATGCGGCCATACTCATACTCATGATTCGGCGCGCCGACCGCGTAACGTCCGTCGGTCATGCGGCCGAAATGACAGCTCGCGCAGGTGAAGGCGTAAGTCTCGATATCGGTGCCGGTGATCGGAACGGACGGAGCGAGCCCGAGCGGCAACATTTCTGCGGAATTCGGATCAGGAATCATCCCTAATTTCTCGAAACCGGGCCCGATCTGATTTGGGAAATTCGGGATCAGAAAATCGACGATCGCCCGCGGTACTCCCGCGGTGTCGAAGGTCCCGTAAAAAAATAAATATTTCCCGCACAATAATTTCAGGCGGCGGTCGCCGGGGTTTGTTTCGTAACGTGCGCAGGCATCCTCGAGCGCGCCGTTTTCCAAAATGGCCGAAAGATCAGTACCGGTGTTCGTCAGGCCTTCCGAAGTATCGGGCTGGATCGCGAAAGGATCACCCGTCACCACGATGCCGGCGTCGTTGGGCTCGTTCGCGTCGGCGTGGGTTGTTGCGTCGTTCGATCCCTCTGCGTCGAGGAAGGTCTCCGCGTCGACCTGCACCATCGCGTCGGGCGCGGCATCCGCTTGGGCGGTGCTTCCGGCGTCCTCTTCCTGCGTGGTGAGCGGGTCCACTGCGCAGGCAGAAAAGCAGAGAAAAGCCGCGAAGATTCGCCTCGAGCCTCGCAAGACGCGCGCACTTTGCACGAACGAGCTGTTCTTAGGAATCCGAAGATCGGCGCGCGCTTCAGCGTTTGGCGCCCATCTGCGCGTTGGTGTCGCGCAAACGGCCGGCGAGCGTGCGCAAGAAGGCGTGATAGACGCGAAGCGCGATGCGGTCGTTCGCGTGCATGAATTGCTCGAAACGATCGCGCCGCACGCGCAGAGCTTTGACCGCTTCCGCGGCCGTGACGCGGGCCGAGGTTGGAGCCTCGTCGATCAGCGACATTTCGCCGACGAAATTTCCTGCTGGCAAAGTGGCCAGGGTGACTTCGCGTCCGCCCTCCAGCTTCGATACTTTCAGTGAGCCTTCGCGCACGATCACCAAACCCTGCCCTTGCGCGCCTTGTTCGATGATCACGTCGCCGATTTTATAAGTTGCCTGCTCACAAATTCCGAAAAAGGCCTTCATTTCATCGAGCGAAAGCTCGGAGAAAATCGGTATTTTTTTCAGAGTTTCGTAACCTTCCATACGAGTCACGAATCCAGGTGCCACCGCCGCTCCTGGTGCAGGTTGCGGGCGCACCGCGGGCATCGAGCCCGTCGGATTATTTCGCGGCGCAAATGGATTTCCGTCGAGCGCGGAAAAAGGATCGGAAGATTTTCCCGGCTGGGCGGGCAAAGTACTTTGCGGAGCGACCGGTTTTCCTTGGGCGATGCGGATCGAGCCCGTCGCCGAAGGAGCGATCGGCACCGCGCCTTGCGGGGGGATCGTCGAGGAGCCTGCGCCTGGACGCCCGCCCGCACGCACCAAACAATCGGCGACGTCTTTGTAAGCTGCGTTGTACGCGTAGACGAGCTCGAACGCTTGGCGCGCTTGTTCCGACTGTCCCATCTCGAACATCAAACGTCCGAGTCGATAGGCGAGCTCCGCGGTCATGTTGTCGCGGATCGGTTGTCCGCGCGGGACCGCAGACGCCAGCCGTTGCGCCGCGAGATCGGGCCGCGTCATCTGGATCATCACGTCCGACAAGACCGCGGTCGCCTGCAAAAACAAGGGATCGCTCGGCTGCACCTGCGCGAGCAGCGCCGCCGCTTTTTTCTGATCCTTGTTCTTCAAAAAGAGCTGCGCTGCGCCGACCAGATCTCCACCGCGCTCCAGCGCAGCGGCGGAAGCGTCAACGTCGTTTGCTTCGTAATACAGCTCCGCCGCCTTGCGGTAATCGCCGGATTTTTCGATGACCGCCGCGGCTTTCGCCTTGTTTCCGGCCTTCAAATAACAGGCGGCGGCGCGCGGCAGATCATAAGACGCTTCATAAGAACGGCCCGCGGCGACCCACTCGCCGAGCTTTTCGCAAGCGGCGGCGGAGCGCGCATAGTCCCTTGATCGAAAGAACAGGTTGGCGATTGCTTTGCGCATCGGCACCGAGGCGCCGTCGAACTCCGCCCACACCGCGTCGCCGACGTTTTGAACGCAACCTTCGTACAGCGCGACCGCCTGATCGATCTCCCCGCGCGCCAGGTGCGTGCGCAGAAAATTGATCACTTTTCCGGTCGCCATGAACTGGCCGTCGCTCTTGGTGCCGTCTTCTGAGAACTCCCATTCCATCTCGGCCATGGCGATCCGCACTCTGGCACGCTCCCGAACAGCGCGCCAGGCTGCTAGGCTGGTGGGAATGTTCGCGTTCCTCGTGCTCGCGCTGGCCGTCGCCGCACCTCCGGCGGAACAAGACTTCGATAAGGACGGCATCATCGATCTCGAAGACGATTGCCCGACCGATCCGGGCGACGCTTCCGGCAAAGGTTGTCCGGGTGGACAAAAACCTGCGCCGGCTCCGGTCGAAGCCGCGGTGGAGATCGAGGTGAAGAACGATCGTTTGGACATCAAAGATTCGATCGAGTTTCGGAGCGGAAGCGCCAGCGTCGATCCGTCGAGCTTCGGGCTCCTGGCGTCGATCGCCAAAACGATCCTCGCGTTGCCGGCGAACAAAAAGATCGTCATCGAAGGCCACACCGACGACCGCGGCAACAAGAAGAAGAACGAACAGCTCTCGGAAGATCGCGCCAAAGCGGTGATCGCCCATCTGGTCCGCGGCGGTGTCGCGCGCGACCGGTTGAGCGCCATCGGTTACGGGCCGAATCGCCCGATCGCCCCCAATAAAACGGACGCCGGCCGGAAGAAAAATCGCCGCGTCGAGTTTCTGATCACCGATGGATAGGCGCCCGTTCCTTAGCGCGCTCTTCGCTCTCCTGCTCCTCGCGGCCTGCGCGGAGCCGCCGGAGACGATCGCGCACCGGGCCCACCGCGCCTTCGCCGGACGCGAGCTCGCGGCCACGCTGGGCCATATCGCTGCCGATTACCGCGACCCACTCGGCGACAAAGCCGCCCTGGAGCGGGATTTGAACGACCTGATCGAAAGTACAGGTCGGATCGAGATCGAGCTCTCCGAGCTGACCACATTGGAAGGCGCCACCAAACAATTGGCGGCGATCACCGGCCGGCTCGACGTCCATCTGGTCGGCGAGCCCGAATGGAAAAGCACCGGTCCCCTGGAGCTGGAGCTGAAAAAGGACGGCGAGTTTCAGATCGTGAGCGGCTTTCTCACCGACCTCCGCGACGTCCGAAAGTTGATGAAGAAAAGGCGCGCCGCGCTCGAAGCCAATGATGCGAAGTTGTACGGCGCGCTGCTCCATCCGACGTATCGAGACGGCGATGTCGACCGCGCGGACACCCAGGCGCGCATCGACAAAGATCTCTCCACGAACACGCGCATTCGTCTGGAACCGACGCTTTATCGGCTGGAAATGCGCGGTCCGATGGCTCACCTCGACGAACATTATTTGCTGAAAGTGAACGACGCAGCGCTTCCAGCCTCGATCGCCCGATTCACGCTCCGGCCCGCGGCGGGATTTTGGAGAATTGCCGCCGGGCTATATCCCGAACCACAAAACCCGCGCTAAATTCCGCCTATGGAGGTCGAGCTGGAGCGGCTGTTGGGTGAAGGACGGGAAGCGTACCGGACGGGAGATCATCCGCGCGCCGAGTCCTTACTATCCCTGGCCATAAGATCAGGTGCGGGCAGATTCGCCGACGTCCACCACCTGCTCGGCCTGCTCTATCACCACGCAGGTCAGTTCTCGAAAGCGCGCGCATCTTTCGAGGAAGCGTTGAAGATCAATCCGAACTACACGGAGGCCGCGCTCAATCTTTCGATCACCTACAACGATCTCGGTCGCTACGCAGAGGCGCGCGAAATTTATGCGCGCGCGCTTCCACCGCCCGAAGCGGAGATCGATTCCTTCACCCGCGGAAAGATCGCCAATCTCCACGCGCAGGTCGGGGACGCCTATCGTTCGGTCGGCCTTTCGAAGGACGCGACCATCGAATACCGGCGCGCGCTCGGCCTCTGCCCCTCGTTCATCGACATCCGCATGCGTTTGGTTCACGCGCTATCCGATCATGGGGCGCTGGCCGAGGCGGTCGACGAAGTCCGCCTGGTTCTGCTCGAAAATTCGAACTACGTCCCGGCTCACCTGCATTTAGGCCTGCTTTTGCACCGGAAGGGGGACGTCGACGGGGCGCGAAAGGCCCTAGGCGAGGTCGTCCGGCGCGAACCGCAGCACGAGAGCGCAACGATGTACCTGCGCATGCTTGAACCGGGTCAACGATCGGAATAGCTTGCGCCGAGATGGCGCACGCCCTGAGGTTCATCTCAGGTAAGTACCAGGGCGGCGAGTTTCCGCTCCTGGCAGACCGAGAGATTGTGGTCGGACGCTCGTCCGATCTGGACATGGTCCTCGTCGAGGACATGGTTTCGCGGAAACACGCGAAGATCTCCACTGTCGGCGGTCAGATCGTGATCATGGATCTGGGCTCGACGAACGGGACCTTCGTCAACGGCGAGAAGATCAAGAAGACGCGGCTCAAAGAAGGCGACCGCATTTTGATCGGAACGTCGATCCTCAAAGTGATCACTTCCGACGCGAAAAACCTCTCGCAGCACGAAGCTCGGCAAAATCTCGAAGGCCTCGGCAAAGCCGACAACAAAGGCTCGACGATGAGCGGGACTCTGCAAGAGGTCCCGATCCGCGATCTCTTACAATTGTTCTCCACGTCCAAAAGGACAGGTGTTCTGCACATCAAGTCCCCGCTGGGCTACGGCAAAATTTATCTGCGCAACGGCAATCTCTTTTACGCCTCGATCGACGATGACCACGATCTCGGGCCGATGAAGGCGTTCTGCCGCATGGTCGGTTGGGAAGACGGCTCGTTCGAGTTCGGTCCGCCCGAAGAGAACGCGGAGTTCATGCTCGAGCTCGAAGACTCGACGGAGTCTTTGTTGATGGAAGCGGTCCGCCAGCTCGACGAGCTGGGCCGTATCGCCGGCGAGCTGCCAAAACCGGCGGCACGGCTGACGATCCCGAAGCCGCTCGAGCCGCCGCTGTCGAATCTTCAGCCCATCGAGATTGACGTGTTTCAGCTCGTGTTGAACTTCGGCGTCGCGCAGAAGGTGTTCGATCGCTGCGCATCTACGGACTACGAGACCGCGACGGCGATGCTGAGCTTGATCTCTCAAGGTTACATCAACGTCGCTTGAGAGGCGCATGAACCAGTTTCCGAAGAACTTCAAAGTCGTCACCACCTTCGGTCTCATCCTCGGAATCTTCGGCGCGTTCGCCGGAATCAGCGGTGGCCTGTCGCTGGTCACCGGCGCCGACGAGTATACGAAAGCGCTGTCGATCCAACAGACCGATCCGAAGCTGCAAGAAGCGCAGGAGACGATGATGCTGCGGGTCGCGGAGATCGGTGAACGGTACCGAATTCCGTCGGGCCTCATCGCGATCGGCAATATGGCTATCTCCGTGTTCATGATCATCGGCGCCGTGGGTACCGCGAAACTTCGCCGAAATAGCCGCCGCGTCTTCGTGAAGACGTTGGCGCTATCGATTCCTTTTGATGTCCTCGCGGGCATCGCCGGCATGATCATCGCCTATCAGACGACGAAAGTGACGCAGGAGCTGATGTCTTCGGCGATGAGCACTGCGCCCGGCATGTCCAACGACGCCGCGCAGATCACCTCCACGGTGATGGGCGCGACCATCTATCTCACGCTGATCTATGGAGTCGTCTGGCTGGGACTCAAGATTTGGTACTATGTCTGGGCGCGAAATCGGCTCTTGAAGCCAGATGTGGACGAGCTCTTCGCGCAATACGGCGTATGAGCTTCGCGCTTGCCGCTTTCGCCGGCGTCCTCAATTTCCTCGGTTTCGTCGGCTTCGGAATATTTCCGCTCGCCTTTATCGCCTGGGTTCCAGTTTTAATCGCCGTCCGCAAACTATCTCCGAAACGAACCTTCGCCGTGGGAATACTCTTCGGAACGATCTCTCATATCGGCGGATATTATTGGGTCGGCGAAATGTTGCAAAACTTCGCCGGCATGAATTTGCCGGTGGCTTACGCCGGCATGATTTTATTGTGCACCTATCAAGGGCTCGCTTTCGCGCTTTTATTGGTGCTGGTGCGCCTCGCAGAGCGCGATTTGGGGCTGGCGCCGATCTGGGCGCTGGCGATCGCTTATCCGGCGATGGAGTGGCTCTTTCCGCTGCTTTTTCCCTATTACATCGGCAACTCACAATACCGTTTTGTGGCCATTACACAGATCGTGGAGCTGACCGGAATGCTCGGCCTCACCGTGTTGATCGCCATGGTGAACGGCGCATTTTACGAGCTCGCCGTTTCGCGCCTGGAGCAACGAAAATTGATAGTTCCACGGCTCGCGGCCGCGGGCGCGTTGTTCGCAGTCTTCCTATTTTATGGATTGATCCGTCTGTCGATGATCGATAGCGCCGTGCACGATGCGCGAAAGATCAAAGTGGCGATGATCCAAACGAACCTGGGCGCGCGCGACAAAGCCGAAAGACGCGCCTTATTCATCAGCCGCCACCAAGAAATGACGCGCGCTGCAGCGGCCGCACATCCCGAGGTCGACCTGTTCGTTTGGCCAGAGACGGCCTACAACACGCGGATCCCCCGCGCGGAAACGAACGTCTACCACCGCGTCATGGAAGGTGTGAACAAACCGATGATCTTCGGTGCGCTCACCGTCGAAGATAATCCGGAGGGCGGAAAAAACGTCTACAACAGCGCGGTGATGACCTCCTCCACCGGCGAGGTCCTCGGCCGCTTCGACAAAGTCGAGCTGCTCGCCTTCGGTGAATATGTCCCCTTCGCCAAAGAATATCCGGCCTTAAAAAAGATGGTCCCCCGCTCGACGACGTTCGCGCGGGGTGAGTCCTTCGATAATTTATCGTTCGGTGAAAACAGCTTCCTGCCGATGATTTGTTACGAAGATATTCTGCCGGCGTTCGTCCGAAAATTATGGAAAGAAGCCGGTCCCGCCGACGTACTCATCAATATTACCAATGATAGTTGGTACGGGGATAGTCACGAGCCGTGGATCCATTTGGTGCTCTCCACCTTCCGCTCGATCGAAACGCGCCGCGCATTGATTCGCGCCACCAACACCGGCGTCAGCGCTTTCGTCGACCCCGCCGGACGGATCACCGCACACACCGGACAATGGACTCAAGAAACTCTGATCGGTGACGTCCCGCTGATCGAAGACGGGAGCACCACCCTGTACCAAAGAACAGGTGACTGGTTGGGCCCCCTCTCCCTCGCTGGAATTACGCTTGGTTTTATTCAGCGGAGGAAGAAGCTCAAGTCTTCGGTTTCAACACCTTCGAGCTGACCATCGCGCTGAACAGTCGTTGTTCGGCGGTTCCGCGGGAGAGGATGATGTCCACCGAAACGTTCATCAAAGCCGCGGCGCGCGGCACGGAGAATTCGACGAATTTCTCCACCGTGCGCTCCTCGGGATTCGAGCTCTCGTGCCAGGCGGTGATGATGTCTTCGTGGTGGCGCCAGCGTTCGATCGAGGTCTCTGCGTCGCGCAAAAATCGCTCTTCCGCGACCTCGGTGACACCGAAGGGCATCGGACAGAGGATCATCGCCGGGCTCCCCTTCGCGACATCGCTGGTCCACGCCATGGGATAAAGGCGACAGACCATCGGGCGAGCTTCGTACACCCCGCAACGATCGTATCCGCCGATGTTCATCAACGCGTGGCAGGCGCCGTCCTCTTTGCGGCGCAGATAGATCTCCGCGCTGCCCTGCCACCCTTCCTCGTCGGGATTGAGGCGCGGATCGCGTTGCACCTTGAAAGCGTGAGTCTTGTGATCGCTCGGCCGCAGCGTCAGGCCCGAGAAAAAAGGCACGCCCAGCGTCGAACAATAATGAACGGCATCCAAGAGAGATACTTTCACGTTCAAACGGCAACACCGGCCCGGACACAAATTGCACGGATTCAAGACCGGAAGATAAGGCAGCGGGAGCTTGCTGCGCGGCGTGCCGTCGTCTTTCACGAGCGGAGCCATCGCGTTTCGTAACAGCTCAACGTTGTATTTGCGGCCTTCGCTCAAGACCGGATGAGAATGCGACCGAATCGGCGCCCGCGCAAACCATCTCCGTCTTTCGTCGTAGCAACGTGTGAGAGTGATCGTGCGATATATAACCTTGCGAGGCTCCGACGCGAGTCTCGACGAAATGTCTACCCGCGGCGGGCGGCGGGGCCATGTTGTCCGCCGCGGGTGTCCCCAATGCCGGAGCTTCCGGACATTCTGCTCTATCAAGAGCATCTTGAGCGCCGTTTACGCGGCAAAAAGCTGGAACGGATCCGTTTCGCATCGCCGTTTCTTCTGCGCTCAGCGACGCCGCCGATCGCCACCGCTTACGGGAAAACTGTCCAAGGGATCAGGCGCATCGGCAAACGGCTGGTGCTCGTGCTGGAAGACGATCTTTTTCTCGTCGTCCATCTGATGATCGCCGGGCGTTTTCGCTGGAAAGAAAAAGACGCAAAAATTCCCGGAAAAATCGGCCTTGCTGCGTTCGACTTCGAAAGCGGCACCTTGATCTTCACCGAAGCGAGCTCCAAAAAACGTGCTTCGCTTCATCTGGTTCAAGGCGAAGCGGGGCTCGCAGAGCACAGTCGTGGCGGCTTGGAGATCTTCGAGGCGAAGCTCGCCGACTTTAAAAATGCGATCCGCATCGAGAACCACACGGTGAAACGTTCGTTGACCGATCCCCGATTGTTCTCCGGCATCGGCAACGCGTACTCCGATGAAATTCTCCATCGCGCGCGCCTCTCGCCGATGAAGCTGACCTCGAAGCTCACCGACGAAGAAATCTCGAAGCTCTTCAAAGCGACCAAAGAAACTTTGAAGTTATGGATCGAACGCCTGCGCAAAGAATCGAAGGATGATTTTCCAGAAAATGTGACCGCGTTTCGCCCGGAAATGGCGGTCCACGGGAAATATAAACAACCGTGTCCGGATTGTGGCTCTCCGGTACAACGCGTGGCGTTTGCGGAAAATGAGCTCAACTATTGTGCAAAATGTCAGACGGGCGGGAAATTATTAGCCGATCGATCGCTGTCACGCCTGCTCAAAGAGGACTGGCCGAAGACGCTCGAGGATCTCGAGAAATAGCGCGGTCTCTCGCGTTCGTGTTATCCCAAGCTGGATGCTCGCGTGTCCGGCGTGCAAAGAGCTCCTCGACGAGCCGGATGCATGGGTCTGCCCGTTTTGTGACTACGTGCTCGATGCGAGTGTCGTCGATCCGAACCTGGTGCACACGAGCGACCTCGGTGAAGACGACCTCGACGAGGATCCGATCACCGTCACCGGGGCGGACGCGCTCGACACCAACGAGATCGATACGCTGCTCAGCGACGATCCGATCACCGGCACCCCCGAAGCGATGATCGTCGGCGAGATCAACGACGACACCGAGCCGCCGACCTTCGTCGCCGAAAAGGGAAAAGGGTACCTGTTCTATGGGACAGGGAGCTGGAAACAGAACGTCCAAGCGATCCTGGACGCGCCTTCCACCGCCGAGCCTGTCTATCCCACTGACATGACCGAGGACGATCTCGGTGAAGGTGTCGATCCATCGGACTACGAGGATCGAAGTGCGATCGACGTCGACACCATGAAGCTCGGCTTGAAGAAAAAGCCGGTCCACGGAGAAGCGGGAGCGCTCGGGCCCTCGAGTCGATCGGGGCACGCAAACCTGCCCGCGTTGATGAAAGCGCCGGAGGCTTTGCCGCTCGATGCGTTGTGGCCGGAGCTGGAGAGCGGAGACCTGCCCGCACCGGAAGAGCCCGCGATCCGCGAACCCGAGATCCGCGAGCCCGAAGCGGCGAAATCGGAGGCGAAGAAGCTCGAGCCTGCGCCGGCCGATCTCGAGACACGCGCGAAGAAACTCTGGGATCAAGCGCAGCTCGAACGATCGCGCGGAGATCTGGTCGCGGCGCACCGCAATTTGAAGCTGGCGCTGACCTTCGCCCCGACGAGTTACGCGTTGAAACGTCTCCTCACCGACGTGGCGCGCGAGCTCCCAAGAGATCGCAAATCGCCCGCGAAATTTTCGCAAAATCAGTCGCTCGCCGATCGTGCGGCGGAGAAAGAGAAAGACGGCGACATCGACGGCGCGATCGAGCTCCTCGAACGTGCGCTGCGTTCTCCCTCGAAAGACGCCGCGGTCTACAACCGTCTCGGCGTAATCCTCGCGATCCGCAAAAAAGACTACGTGCGAGGTCGCGAAATGGTGGAGCGCGCGCTGGAGCTGTCTCCCGACAATGCAGTTTACGCGAACAATCTCAGCAAGATCCTCACCGTCGCGGCCACCGCCGATCTGATGAAGGGCCGCGGCGGCAGCGCTGGGGATAAAAAGGGCGGCGGCGGTTTACTTGGATTATTCGGTAAAAAGAAGAGTTAACGCGGACCCTGCGGGCTTGTCCCGCCGTTAACGGACGAAGAAAGCTAGCGCGCAGGGAGCGCAGCGAACGGAGGTCCGCA
>WUUC01022793.1_pt1 | contig 88661 bp, 76 predicted proteins | sample 6278441 | NCBI WGS metagenome assembly WUUC01 (sample SAMN13675441, study PRJNA597444) | soil metagenome | isolation source: soil | place: USA: Washington | collected 2017-10
CGTTCCCCGCGACATCGCGAAGCACCACAGTTGAAAGTGTATATTCTCCGGCCGTGATGTTCGGTCCCACGACGACCTCATAATATCGTTCGGAGCTCGTCGCCCGACTCGCCTGGTGCACGAGCGGCACTGCTGGGCCGGCCCATCCGAGCACCGGTACAAACGCCGGATCGAGCGGCTCCGATGCTGCAAGATAGAGCTGGCCGACGTCACCATTCGACGCCGCCGCGGGGGTGAAGACTGCGGCGTTCAAGCTCGGCGGCCGAAAATCGAACGTCACGGGCGCACTGCTGCTCGCGAAGCCGGAGGCGACGTCTTGCGTCTCGACGGTGAAAACGAACAAAGCCTCACCGGGCGCGATCAGCTCCATCCCGGTGACCACGTAACGGCAAGACCACCGGGTGATCGTTCCGGTGACCTGTCCCTGAGTACAGGTCGACGAAATATCCATCCCTTCGAGCGTGACGCGCGGCGGTCCTGCCGGCCGTTCCTCATCGATGGCGAAATCGAGCGTGACGATCGCACCCGGGTTCAAACCGACGCGTTCGGGAGACACGACCAGATCGAGGACCCGCGGCGGGACATTGTCGATGGTGATCGACAGCGGAAAGCGTTCATCGTTTGTTTCGTCGTAGACTCGACGGTTGCCGAAGACGTCGTCGAGCTCGATGCGCTCGATTGTATAGTCGCCGGCTTCGCTCGACTCACCAACATCGAGTAAAAAGACATGATCGATATCCGCGGAAGCGGTCGCGCTCCAGACGAATCCCGGATCGCGTCCTCCCGACCAAAAGAGCACGGGCGGACCGTCGGTCGCTTCGCTGGTGATGGAACGGAACACTGCGCGCGTGCCGGCGTCCGCATATCTCGGCGCGAAGGTCATACTCTCGAGCCGAGGTGCGAGTCGATCGACGAAGATCGAGCCTTGGAGCACTGCGCTGTTGAGCGCTGCGTCCGACGCGAAGACGCGGATCGCGACCGACTTCTGTTCGCCCTCCTCTGCCTCCGATCCGTTGACCTGATATGTGCAATCCACACGGATTGCGGGCGCCGTTCCGCTTCGCCTGCAATCCTCGACGGAGAGGCGATTGGATCCCACGGTCACCTCGAGACGCTCCGAAGACACGTCTTCGTCCATCATGAAGCTGATTGCGACTGTCCCGCGAGCGCCGATGCGCTCGGGATCAATCGTTAGATCAGCAACTGATGGCGCAACACCGTCGAGGACCACGGTGTCGATGTCGACTTCTTCACGAACATTGCCCGCGAGATCGACCATGGTCCGAACCGCGATCGTGTATTCGCCGTCCGGCAGGCTCGATGCGCCGGGCGCGCTCGAGAGATATGTATAGGTGTTGCTCGCGCCATCCTCGGCGGGCAACAAACGATCGAACACCACGCCCTCAGCATCGCGGACCGAGATGTGAGGCGCGGAACGCAGCAGCTCGCCGGTGACCAAGCTGACCTTGATGCGGGTCGTCGGGCTCGCATACCGCGGCTCCACAGCGGTGCCTTCGCGCAGCTCGGGGAGCTCCGTGTCGAGGGTGGCGCGCGCGCTCGCGGGGACACTTTCGAACCCGTTTTTGTCGATAAAACGAACATACACTTCGCGCGGATATTGGCCCGGCTCGGTCTCGATCGTGCTCGAGCCGAAGTTGAGATCCCACGGTGTTTCGTACGCGCGAAATCCTTCCGGCGCGACGGTCCGCGTCGACGTCGTGACCAGCGGGATCCGCATGGTGCGATCGTCGAGGAAGTTGCGCTCGTTCGAGATGCGCGCGCCGACGCCCCGATCGGTGAACAGCAGAACACGCACGTGCGAGTCGCGCACATACGGAAGGCCGGTTTCGGTCCAAACCCGGATCGCTTCTGCGCTCTCCGGCAACGCGGGCGGCCGGACTGCACGGATCAACAACGGGACATGAACATCATGATTCGCTTTGGTCTCGAAGTGCTCTGAGATCGCCTTATAGAGAATCGGTGAGTCCGATCCGGGAAACTCGCGCACTTCGAAGACCGCGACGCGCTGGTCCCCAGGCTGGATAAAATCGATCTTGAGCTTTGTCGTTTGGCCGGGCGGCAGCAACACCGGTCCCGCGGTGCCCAGGATCTTATTCTCGCTGATCAGCGGATCTGTCCGCTGTTCAATCGCCAGGGTGGCGTAGAGCTGCTCACTGGGATGGGGCTCATCTTCCCACTCGTAGTCGATGACCACTTCCCCGAGTCGTTTACATCCCGAAACTGCCATAGTCGCCGCGAGCGCGATCCACACCCTATTCATAACCTCAACCCCCCACGGCCGAGCTCTGTCTCGATCTCTCCACCTTCTTGTTGAAGCAAGAGAAACGTGGTCACTGTCCCGGCGGCCACAGCCACACCCACGCTAGTAAAAAACCACCATGACCTGTACCAAGGAACAGGTCGCTCGATCAGCTCCGGCTGAAACTTTGTAGTCCCATTCGTGTCGATCACCGCATCCGCATAGTAGGGCCAATAGTCTTCATCGGCGTCGACGATGGAGATCGGATGTTTGCCGACTTGGAGCCCGATCGGTGATGCGAGCGGGAGCGCGCTCGAGCTCGTGTCGATCGTCAGTGTTCCCGTCACCTCGGTGAGGACTTCGAGCTTGCCGTGCCCTTCCAACTTTCTGCCGAGCACCTCGTTCACCGCAAGCCGAACCACGAGCGGAAGATGAGCCTCGGGTCCTCTGTAGCTGGAGCTGCTTCGATGCAGCACTTCACCACTGCGCGCGTCGAGGATCTTGAGGATCAACTGGAAACCATCGTCGAACCTTCCCAATGCTCCCGAACAAATCGTCTGGACATCGAGCGCGTCGCCGAACCGAAGGAGACACGCCACAATGTCGCCCTGGTCTCCTTTACACTTCTCTCGCTGCACTGTGTGTTCCATAAAAGTGAACACTTCGTCGCTGGTCCATACTTCGAGGCCGGCTCGGCGCAGCTCATAACCCACCAACTGGGTCATCATCTTCGTCAGATCCGATCTCTCGTCGAGGCCGCTCAGCGGCACGACCACCATTTTGGTCGCGCCGGCCGGAAGCTCGAATCTCGTCTGGCTCGCCGGACCGAACCCGAGCATCGAGTCCACTGTTTTCAAGACAGCTTCCTGGAGCGCGGCCGGGCTCTCCGCGGAGCAGGTCTCCTCTCTCTCGATCAACAGTCGCTTCGCATCCATTAAGGTCAAAGTCGCAATGTAGCTCTCGCCGAGCTTCGACACGTGTCCGCGGATCAAACGGTTCGCATCGCCCGCGAGCTGCGCGAGCTTCGCGAGGCACTCCGCGGCTCTCCGGCAGTCTTCGCTCGTGAGATCGGCCTGGTTCTTTGCGTAGTCCGCGGCGAGCTTGATTTCGGATTCACCGATCACTTTGAGATCTGCACGTTTCTCGAGATGGATCAGAATATTGTCCGTGAGCCGCTGCGAAAGAGGCGCGAGGTCTTGGGAGGAACGAAGTGTATAGATCACCAACCGCGACGCTTCTGTCGTGTCTCCTCGGCTCTCTCGAACCGCGAGTAAGCTCATGACCCCAAGGACAATGCCGAATACAGACATCCGTCCGGTCATCGGCGTGTTCCTCTCTTTGCGGTCTTCTTCGATCGCTTAGGCTCCACAGGCGCGGGGTCGGTGCGTTTGCCGATCGCGATCTGTAGTTTCTCGAGCTCGGCTTTCAACCTCGAAAGCATGTCCGCGGAGTAGCCGGCGTGGACCCAGCGGAGCACCGGGGCCTCATCCACGAGAGCAACGAACGGGAGCGTCTCCGCGCCGTATCGCCGCGAAACGAGCCGGCCCTCGTCCCACAGGACAGGACAACGGAGCTGAAGCTCATCCACGGCGATCCGGCGCATCCGCTCTTTGCCCTCTTCGTCCGCGTCGGCGATCACCACCGCGAGCCCCACGTTCGCGGACGCGAGCTCTGCTTCGATCGTTTTCAGCGCGGCGAGCTCGCGCACGCACGGCTCACAGTATGACGCGGAAAACGCGAGAATGACGGCGCGTCGCGGTTCCTCCGCTTTCTTGCCGACGTAACGCTCCATCCCGAACCGCTTCAGACCGAAGGTGTCGGCGTTGAGCACCGGCAACCCAAACATCGGCCCTGCATCTCCAACGGAGGCGACCGCCAACAGCTGTGTTCGCGGCTTCTCTGTCGCCGGCGGAGCCGCGATCACGAGAAACATCGAAACGATCGCGGAGATCATCGCGTCCCTTCGGACGGCTCGAGCCCATACATGTTGTGGTCTGCAATCAACTGCGTTCCCCCATCAGCGTCCCGCTGCATCCGCCCCCCAAAAGCAACATGTGCGCCGCGTCTCTACGCTCCCGATTGTCCTCATCGTCCGAATGTTCGGCCGGACGAGAGAGAGGTCTACAGCGCTCTACATCTTTGATCCTTCTCCCGATTTTCGCGTTCGCCGCGTCCGGAAGCGTCCGGTTGAAAACCGGAAGCGTCCGGTTAACCGAACGATCGCAAGCGAGCGCGCGCAGTGCTGCATGCATCGCGTTGATGGCGGAGTCCACTCTATTTCGCGGGTGCGATTCAAGGAGCCGACAGGCCACGTGTCCGGCAGGCCAGGTGTTACACTTTCGAATATCAGAAAAGAGCGCGGAAGCTTCGCGAAGACGATAGTGCGCGCAAGGTTGCTTCGCGCAGGTGCTCGGCGTGCACGAGAAACGCGGCGGATCGAGAATCGCGCCGGGAACGCGCCTTAATTCGCTTTGAATCGCAGCGGCGAGCGTTGGTGAAACGGAGCGCGGCCGTCCTGGGTGACGTCGACGTCCAACACGGCATCCGCTTGCATCCAATGCGTCGGATTGCCGAGCACGAACGGGATGTCTTTGAGGACGACGACTTTGCCGGGGCGCCAGCTCGCGAGGTCGGTGTGCTCGCCGAGATCTTCGGTCAAGCGTTCACCCCAGGCGTTGCTCAACGACACCTGCGCGCTCACGAAACGCGTGCTCGCAGGGAGCTCCCGCGAGATCTCGATGTAGAGATCGAGCAGACCGGTCGAAAGCTCGAGCATGGCCAAACACTCGGGGCAGCCGCCCGGACCCGCCGGAGCCGGTCCGATGGCTCCGAGAGAATAACTGTCGAGCAACTTCGCGTTCGGCGGAGGATCCAAGGTGCTGCATCCGACACAGTCTTCACGACACTCATTCGGCTCGAGACACTGCGCCGGATCCGTGCCGGCCGGACAACCGACCGCCGTGATCAACGCAGGCGGCCAGGCGAGCTCTCCGCCGGCTGCGGGGCAATTCGTGGGGCCGAGGCCCGCGCACGCGGCCAGCGCGTCTTTACAGTCGAGCGTCGCAAAAAGCGCGTGATCGAGGTCGGCCGTCACCGATCCACCCGTGGCACACTTCGCGATCACCGCAGGGCAACGCGCCGCCGCGACCGCACGATCGACCGACAAGCGGTGCACCGGCTCGCCCGCAGTGTTGTTTCGACAAAGCGGTGTTCCGCTGACGTAGAGCAATCGCGAAAGGCGGCGCCAATCGAGCGTCGCCGTCGCTCCCGAACGCAGCGCGAGCTCCGCTTGGACACGCGCGGCCGACGCGCTGGTCAACGCCGCGGAGACGGAGCTTCCGGTCAGCACCGCGGGATATTTTCCGCGCTGCGGATCGCCGACCAAACCTTCGGCACACACCAGCTCCTCGTCGTTCTTTTCGCCGGCCGGATGAGAAACATAAACATGCTCGCCCGGCGCAACCAACGCGGTTTCACTGTCGGCGATCGCCAGCGCCATCGGCCGTTCTCGTTCATCGACTGCGCCGATCGGCATGCTCAGCGGTGGGAGCGTCGCTCCGTCCCGGCACGTCTTCGCGCGTCCATATTCGGCGGGCGCGAACAGCGGTGCGCTGGACGGAGTGCCAGGACATGGATCCGGCCCCGTGCCGGCGAGCTCGGCGCCGGTGAAAAATTCGGCGTCGACCGAACCGGACGTCGCACGATTTCCGGCCGATGCGATGACGATGACTTTTTGTAACCCGGCATCACTTCGCTGCCGCGCGACACTCGCGACAAAACGAACGGCTTCTCCCGCGCCGTCTTCGATCGTCCTGCATTGATCGGCGCCGCTGAGGACCGAGCGCCGCAACAGCTCCGGAGGAAAGCCCAAGCTCGCGTTGATGATCAATGTTTGGTTGTTGAACGCCGTATCGTGCACGACGCGATCGAACGAGCGCGCAAACGAACCGATCGTCGCGACACCTTGTCCGTCGAGCACGCGATAGCTGTGAAGCTTCGGCGCAGGTCCCATGATCTGACGCATCAAGATCGCCATCTTGGTGCCGTGTTGATGAAGGCCCGCCGTCTCTTCACCGGGAACAGGTCCGGTCGCCACGTAGTCTTTCGCCGTGGAGACTCCGAGCGCCGCGTTCATCGAGGGATCGATCCCGGTGTCGAGCAACGCGACGTGTATCGAGGATGCGCTCGTCACCGGGCTCAACAGGTGCGCGCCGATCCGCGTGCGGTGCCAAGTTTCCGTGTCGGAGCCCGGCGCGCCCATCACGGCTTCGGCGCCCATCAGGCTCGCGGCACATTCGCGTCCCACGCGGATGCCGGAGTAGAGCGTGCCATCGGCGATACATCCACCGGTCGCGGGACACACTTCTTCGTACGCAGGTGCGCCGCTCAGCCGGCCGACCGCTTCTCGCAACGCCTTCACCGCAGAACATTGTTCATGTTCTCGGACCTCGAGCGGCTCTAGTCCGTCGAGGCTGAAGTAGGCGCGAAAAAATCGGCGGTGTCCGTCGTTCGCGGTGCGCGCGGGCAACACGGAGACGACGTACGCGGAGGCGTTCGCGTGTGCTCCAAGACAGGGCGCGTCGTTCGCTTCGCAAAACCAACCGAGCTGCGCGGGCAAAGACGCGCGGAGATCATTTTGAAGCTGCACGCGGAACGTGTCCGCGGGGGCAGCTTGAGACAGCGGAGCGTCGACGAAAAACGAGGTCGTACGACACGGACGTCCGAGCCGCGGAGTCACCGTCAATGCGAGCGAGCTCTCCGCCGACTCTTTCGGCGCTTCACAAGCGAGCACCGCCGCCAAACACGGCAACAAGATCCATTTCTTCACAAATCGCTCCTTTTTCAAGGCCGTCCGAGCAAGCGGAAGGCAGACCAAACCGGGTTTTGTTCTTCGATCGCCTGCGAGACCGCAGCCGCGAGCGCCGGGCCCGGCGTTCGATCGCCGCCGAGCCGATAAAAGTTTTCAATGAATCGGACGGCGCGTTCGTCGGAGAGCGGCTCGGTCGTCGCCAAAACTGAGCGCGCACCGGCGATCAAAAACGCGTCCGCGATGCTGACGTGCTCTCGCCCGGCGAGCGTGTGCGAAAGGCCGGTCTCACAACCGCTGAGCACGGCCAGCGCCGGCGCTGCGCGGCGAAGGAAGACGTCGGAGACCGTGATTCGCTCGCGCCCCGCCAACAACAGATGCGCGTCCCAAGGGTTCTGAAGATCGATCGCGCCGTGACCGGCAAAGTGAAAGATGCCGGCGTCCGCGAGCGCATCGAGCACGCGTTTGCGCGTCGCGTTCGCGCCTTCGAGGACCGTCGCGCCCGCGAATCGAGCCCGGACGTGATTTCCTTCGACGCGCGCCCACGGCAGATCGCCCGTCGGATCGAGGACGAGCAACGCGCGTGAGCTCGCCGCTCGTGCGGGATCCGCGGACAACAACCAGCCGGCGTAGGGAAGCAAGCTGACCGACCCGCCTCCGTCGAGCGCGGGACCGACCGCCCACGCGCTCGTCGAGGTACCTGGCACGACGTACAGGTGCCCGATCGCGCCCTTTGTTGCGAGGATCGCACGCGCGTCGCCTCGGGTGAGCTCGAGACCATGTTCGTCGACGAAGAACAGGTGGTCGCCGGACGCGAGCAGCAATGCTTCTTTGGGCCTCAACGCGGCTTGCAAAGCCTCGAGCGAGGCGACGCTCTTCACCTGGGGAGGCAAAGCGCGCTCGAGGTGGGCGTACGCTTCGTCGAAAGCGAGCGCGACCTCCTTCGCCTGTCGGTCGCGCGCTCTCAGATACGCTTCACGTTCTGTTCCTTCGAGCAGCCATTCGCGATCGGTGCCCGCCTCCAATTTTTCGCGCCGCGCGAGGTAACGTTCTCCGAGCTGATCCCAAGTCGCGCGTTGTTCGGCGCTCAAGAAATCGAGCTGGTTCGATGTTTCGAGCGCCTGGAGGACTCGCGCTTCGATCGCGTCGGCGACGACGAACGCGGCTTCGTTTTCTCCATCCTCGATCGCCAACTTCAACGTTCGTTCTTCGAGCGCGCGACGTCCCGCGAGAAACGGCGCACGGTGTTCGCGAAGCCGCGTGCGTTGTGCGAGCCGATCGGCGACCTGCAACGCTTCCCGCCACGCGGCGAGCGCGCCGCGACGATCCCCCGCGGCGAGCGCCGCACGGCCTTCACCGTCGAACGCGCGGATGACGAGCTCTGTGTTTCCTTCACCACCGTCGCGCCGTGCTCGCGCGACGACCTGTCGAAACTTCGAACGCGCCGCGCCTCCCTCACCTTCTTGAAGCACCGCCTCTGCTTCGAGCAGCTCGAGGAAACGTTCGGCGAACGAACGCACGCCCGGGCTCAGCTCGCGTGCGCGCATGAGGAGCTCGCGACACTCTTTGGGCCGCCCGGCCGCGAGCTCGGTATACGCTAGGTTCACCAGCTCGTTCGCTTCGTACTCGGGCCGTCCCTCGCGCTGTTGGATCTGTGCAGCTTCCGCAAACCGGCGGCGAGGCTCCTCGAGCGCGAGCTCGCTTTCACCTTCGAGGATCGCCAGGAGCTGCATCCAACCCGAGCTCGAGAGAAAAACTGCGCGATCGATCGGCGTCGCGCGATCGCTCATGAACCAACGCTCGAGCTCAAAGAGACCGCTGAGCGCCGCTCGATGCTGCCCCTGCGCCTGCCAAGCGACCGCCAGCTGCGTCTTCGCGCTGTACAGTTGCGCCACGTTTCCGCTTTGTTCGGCGAAGGCGATCGCGCGCTCCAGCTCCGCTTCGGATCGCCGAAAATCTCCGAGCTCCAAGGCGATCCAACCGAGCCGTTCGGCGATCCCGGTGAGCCCTTCGAGGTGAGCGAAACCTTCATCGATCACTCGAGCGCGCTCGAGCAACGCGCGGGACGCGATCAGCTCACCGCTGAAGATACGTTGAAACGACGCCGCTCGCAGGCTGCGGCTGACCTCGGTGCCGAGCCCTGTTTCCTCGGCGAGCTGAGCTCTTTGTTCCCAAACCTTCGCCGCACCGAGCGCGTCGCCTGCGCTTTGGTGCGCGCGCGCGAGCTCGACCAACAACCAAACACGGCGCTCTTTCGCGGCGGCTGCGAGCACCGGTTCCGCTTCCTCGAGGAACGCGTGGAGCGCGCGCTCTTTCCGAGACGTCGCGAGGCGCTTCACCTCCGGCGCGGCTTCGGGATCGGCGCTGAAACGCACGCCGGCGGACCACTTGATCGGCCGCGACGCCGAGACCAGCCGCAGCGTGCCTTTGCCAGGTGCGGGCTCGCGTCCTTTGAAGCGCGTAGAAAAGACCTTGAAGAGGCTGCCTTCCGGCGGAGCGACGAACGCCAAACGTTCTGTGCTCGCACCGATCGAAAGCTCGAGCTCCGCGTCGCTCGGGAGCTCACCGCGCACGAAGAGCGACGGCATACGCGCGGGATCGAACCACGCGACAGCCCCGCCTTCTTCACGCGCGAGCAAACGATAACCGACGAGCTCGACGTCCGGGCGAACCGCGGGCTCTTCGGTGGAGGCGCCGCGACACGCAGTCGAAGCGACACACAAAACGGTGAACAGCGCTCGCCTCATGATCGCTTCGCGGGCTCCTCGGCGCCGTCACGAAGAAACGTGCGCGCCGCGCTCCGAATACGATTCTGACGGTTGTAGATCGCTTGCACGCTGCAACCCATGATGGTCGCCACCTCGGCGGGCTCGACGCCGTCGGTGAACAAGAAGCGAAATGCCGCAAAGTCGAGCGGGCTCAAAGTTCTCTCGAGGTAGCCGCACAACCTGTCCAAAAGATCACGTTCGATCACCATCACCTCCGGGCCGGCGCGATCGTCGTGCACGTTCGCGAAGCCTTCGCTGTCCACTCTCTTGGCCGCTCGTTTCTGAGCTCGCTCGGCGCGAAGATGGTTGGAGGTTTCGCGCTCGGCGATCATTCCGACGAAAGTCTCGAGGCTCGCGCCACGCCCCGGATCGTAGGCGCGCAGTTGGCGTCCTTCGTCCCGAATCAACATCAGCCATACGTGTTGCGCGAGATCGGCGGCGTCGGCTGCCTTCGCCGGAGCTTCGAGCGAAAGTTGGCGTTTGACGCGGCCGCGGATCACCGGCATCAGTCGATCGACGAGCTGCTCGATCGCTTTGCGCCTCCCGGCGAGCGCGTCGGCCACCAGCTGTTGCGCTTCGTTTCGCGCTTCCACGAGTTGGCCGAGGAACGGCAACACCGCGCTGAAGACGGCGATCCATCCGTCGAGCTCGCCGCTCATCGCGCGCCTTCCTCGGCGCTCGGCTCGGCGACCACCGGGATCTGCAGCCAGGTCGCGCCGGCACTTTTTTCTCGTGCCGCTTCGGGTCGCAGGCCGGCGAGCTGTTCGGGACGTTGTGCGCCGACGACGACGTAGAGGACGTGATCTCCCGTCTCACCGGAGAACAAAATCTCCGCGCGAGCTCGGATCCGGAACCGACCACTCTTCGTCGTTTCGATCTCCGCCCCTACCACCCGTGCGAGCGCTCCTTCGGGACGCGCGACAAACAAGAGCGGCGCTCGGTTTGCGCTCATCTCTTTCGACGGTCGCCCGCGGATCTCGACGATCGAGTCGCGGGTAAAACGCGCCTCCGCGGAACGCGCGTCTCCGCGCACCCGCTGGATCCCGCCGAGCACTTCGAGCTCGTACGAAGTGTTGAGCTCGCCTTGAAAGAGAACACGCGGCGACAACGCAAAGAGCGCCAGCACGGCAGCCAGCGCGAGCGCGATCACCACCGGAAGGCCCCGCCGCCGTCGCGGGAAACGATCGACCGCCCAGCTGCGCAAACGATCATCGATCGGCTCCGCCTCGAAGCGCGCCAGCATGCGGAGCGAGGTGCTTTGCGCGAGCGTTTTGGCGAGCTCACCGGCTTCGGCTTCGGAGAGCTCACCTCGCCGCAGCTCGGCCAACCTCTCATCACCGGGCGCCTCCTCCTCCGGCTCGGAATCTCGAGAGATCCGTGAGAGCAGGCGATCGATCTCTTGGTCCGAACGATCGGTCACGGCTTCTTATACTCGAACCCGCGACGACTCTTTCAAAGGTCGTGGGGCGCACTCGCGTATCAAGGTGGATCGCGATTTCAGGGGATTTTCGCGAACACGTCGCGTTGAAAGGGCGCGCACGCGACTGAGTAAGTTCTTCGCAAGGAGAACACAATGAATGTTCATCAATGGCTACCCTGCACAATATTTGCGTCCTTCGCGCTCGCGGCATGCGGCGGCGAGGAGTCTTTGGAGGTCGAACAAGACGTTCAGGAGCTCCTCGGCAACACGTTGATCAACACCTGTACGGTGAACGAAGCGAGCGAGATCCGGGACGCGCAGCGCATGGGGCGGATCATCGCCTCGTCCCTCTCATTCGAGATCTGTATGGAGTCTGCCATCGGCAACGGGTTCACCGACGATCGCGGGGTCAACGTCGGCCCATACGCGCCGTGCGCCGGCGATCCGTACGCGGCGAGCGCGATCGGCTTGCAGATGGGAAAAGCGATCGACGCGGCACAATCACCGAATGACTTGGAGCTCACGTGTGACCACGCGGCTCGCTGGGGCGCTGCCACCGCGAACGGTTATGGCCACCTCGACAACGAAGAGATCGCGCTCAGCGACACGTACCGAAATCTCGCCGCGAACCCGACGCTGCTGAATCGCTCGAGGATGGCGGGCGCGCTTTGGCGGTTTGGTCTCGAAACTCACAATTATCGAGAAAGCAGCTGCGGTGTTCCGGGCTACGTCGCGACGCGCGAGAGTATGCCCTGGATCGCCGATCAATGTATTTCTCACATCATGCGGATTTCAGACAGCTGCACGGCGAGCTGCGGGTCGCGCGGGGAAGCGGTGAGGTATTACAACGGGGCCAGCGGCGGCAGCTGCGTCTGCGTCTCCGATCCGCACTACGCCGTCGGCATTATTCAGGATCAGGGCGCGTTCTGCACCGATCCGGTCGAAATCTACATGGACGATGAGGACGACAACAACAACACCTCGAGCAGCGGATGGATCGGCAAAATCTCCTCGACGATCAACACACGTTTCCATTTTTGCCGCGTGGACGGCCTCGCGCTCTCCAACTATCGCGGCACGGCTCCGCAGGACAACTATGCAGTCGTCCGTCTTGGACGAACGTGCCCACCAGGATCCGAAGCGTTCGGGCGTTATTTCGACAACGAAGATGACAGCAACAACAACTCTTCTGTCGGGCACATTCGGCCGAACATCTCCGTCAATAGTTACACTCAGCTGGAGATGTGCCTCTTCACCGCATCCCCGACTGCATCCATGACCTCTTTCCCGAGCTTCAGCTCGATGCGCTACGGCGTCTTCGCCGACAGCAGTCACAACTCGGCGGTGGACACGGGCCAGATCTACACCGACGACGAGGACGACGATAACAGCAATGCCCATCTGCGAAACTTCGCGGGCGCGCAAGGTTTCATTCACGGTGGGTCGAACACGACGATGGAGATGATCCGCGTGCGGTAGCGGGTCAGCCTCAAGAGCGGAGCTCGGACTCAGTCAGGCAAACGCTCGTCGGATCAGCTCTTCGAGAACAGGGCGACGTAGGCGACGACCGCCTCCGCGACCATCGCCGCGACGGAGAGGAGGATCGACAACGGCGTGGTGAGGAGCGCCATCAGATTGATCACCGACAGGCCGAAGCTATAACCGAGCTCCGCGCCAACGCCGGCTCCCAGCCCGGCGACGAGCCCCGCGGCCCAACCCGCAGACGCCGTCCCGATCGCTCCGACATTTCCTCCAAACTCGATATACACCGAAACAGGAATCGCGCCGGACAACCAATCCAATGCGCTGATCGCGAGATTGCATAGTCCCACAATGATGATCCCCCCGGTCGCGAGTGGGTCGGGTCCGTCCGCTCCGAGCCCGGTGCTCGAGCGCGGAGCCGCGGAATGCGAGAGCGTCGCGAGTGAGGACAGTCGAGTCGACAGATCTTGAAGTTGTGCAGGAGACACGACCGACGCGAGCGCGTCGAACACGACGGCCGGCACGAGATCGATCACTGCGCTCAAAATCTCCACCGGCAGATCAAGAGCGGGCGGCAAAGTGAGGTTCGGTATATTCTGGCAAAGCTGTTGCACTGAGCCCGTGATCGACTGCATGGAGGAGACGAGCGTCGATTTCAGCGCCGATCCATTGCCGCTGAAAGCCGCGCGCATCGCGCCCGCGCTGGAGCGGACTGTGGTCGCGAGCTCGTGTGTCGCCAGCTCGTAGCCGGCGGCACAAACTTTTTGCACATCGGCCGCGACGCCGGTGAAAGTGTTCACCACCTGTGAGTCGATCGCTGCATTCTCGAGTACGGGGACCAGCGTTGAGATGCGGGCTGCGAGCTGTTGTTCGAGCGTTGCGAGTGCGCCGGCGATCGCGGGAAGTGCCGTGTAGAGCGCGTCCGGAGCCGTTCCCACCGCGGAGAACAAGCTGTTGACCGAATTCGCCATTTGTTTGAGCGACGCGAGCTCTTGGTCGATCGCGGTGATCGGATCGGTCGCAGTCTTGTGGAGTGTGGAGACACCTTCTTGAAGCGCAGCGAGCTGGACAGACACGGCGGTCACCGCGGTGGACGGAGCCGAGACCTGAGAAGAGATCTTCGAGTGAAGCGCAGTGAAGTTGTTCCGGAGCACTGCAACTGCAGCATCGAGCTCGGAAATGGCATTGTGAGTTATGTTCGACATCTGTGGTCCTTTCCTTTCGCTCAAGTGAGCTCTAAGCCGGCAACGACCGCTTCCAGGATCAGCGCGGTCGTTCCGAAGACCGCCGCCAGGCCCCCGAAGACTGCGGGTCCCAAGCCCAAATAGGTCAACGAAACGGCGAGGGTCGCGGCTTCTTGGACTTCGACCTGTGCGTCGCCTTCGGCACCGGGCCCTCCTCCCAAACGACCTTGTTCTTTGAGCTTCAGGTTCGTCGTTTGGCTCGCCGCCGCGGAAATCGGGAGTATCGCCCAAACACCATTGAGCAAGAGCTCCACCGTGCGCGCGACGACGATGAATGGGATGATCACGGCGCTCGCGCCGCCGGAAGCTTGAAGAGTCTTCACTTTCGGAGCACGCGACAAGACGGTGTTGGACGCTGCGCCGAGCGCCGTCACCGCTTGATCGAATATGGAGAGCGGGACGATCGCGGCGAGCACCTCGAAACACTGCGAAGGTGCGGTATTGACCGCGGTGTTGAGCTGCTGGGCTTGGAGCGCGAGCGACGGCGGAAGGAAAAGTTGTTGCGCGTTGCAAGTGTTGCCGATTCCGGTGGTGAGCAGCTCGAGCTTCGCGCTGAAGCTCTTCTGATACGTGGCACCATCGCCTTTCACAGCCGCGCCCAATGCCGTGATGATCGAGCTCACCGTCGAGGGCGAAGAGACGTCGACGACACTTTGAACCGTCGATACCAGCTCCGAGGCGAGCCCGGAGAGCGCGCCGACTTTGGTGAGCACCTCGTTTGTGTCCGTGTTGCCGAGCGCTTCGACTGCGTTGATGCGCGAAACGATCGCTTGTGCGCGGGAAGCGACCTGCGGAGCCAGCGAAACCACAGAAGTGAGGATCGTTTTCGCTGCAGGTGTAAGCTTGCTTGTGTCCCCGAGGACAGCCGCGGTGCGTTCCAGCCCTCCGAGGCCGGATCCGAAGGAGGTCACCAGGCCCGCGACTTGAGTGCCGACATCGGCGATCGCCGACGTGTCGGCTGCGAGCTGTTGTTGGAGCGCGTTGATTTGTGTGGTCAGGGCAGAGATCTCTTTATCGAGTGTGCCGATCGTGGCTTCGGCCGCGTCGTAGACCTCTTTGGAGACGGAGTCGGCGAGCTGCTTTTCGAGACGAGCGACCTTCTTCCCGAGGTCGAGGACCTCTTTCGTCAGTTTCTTGATCTCGGCGATGGGGTTCGGGATGCCTGCAGCGGGTGCTGCCGGTTCGGCGGAGACAGTCATCCTCCACGAATAACGCGGATTGTCCGAGAGAACAGCGCGCGCACGAACGAATGCCGCTGAGTTTTGCGTACGCGCGAGACGAACGTCTCGTCCTCGAAAGAGCAGCGACCACGATTCTCCGCGCCATCCAGGAACGCAGGTCGTGTGCCGATCGTCGAACGGCCCGCCGCATGGGATGGACGATCTTCTTTCTTCAAGAACGGCTCGCGAACAACAGGTTTGCGCATCGTCTTGCTCGAGGGTCACGGCCCGGAAAAGGGGATGCGAGCTCGTCTTTGGCGACGTCGATGTCGCAAAAAACGGGATTGCGGATCTTCTCGGCCGGGCACTCGGTCCCTCGAAAGAGGATTCGGCATCGTCTTGGTTGTGCCTCGCCTCACGAACAAGAGGATCGAGCATCCTCTCGAGCGGGGAGCGAGCTCTGTGAAACCTCCATACGCATCGTCCGGGCGTCCGGCTGTCCGCACGGACATGTTCGGTTCTATCGGACGATTGTGCGCCTGATGCCAAGACGACGAGGTTGGTCTAACTTCTGCACTCGGGGGAACGAACACATGGATGCAACACTCGACAGTCTATTCAATCTGTATGTGCTCTCGACGGGACGGCGCGTGTTTGCGCTTCAACAAGTGAAGCCGATCGCGGAGGAGCTGGGGGAGGATGCGCTCGTCACATTGCTCGGTCGTGCGCTGGAGCATGACGCGCGGACGCTTCGCTTGGAGTCCTCGTGGGCGGCGTCGGGATACGACAGCGATCCGCAGCGCGTGAAGCGGATCGACGCGCAGGTCGATCGCACTTTGAGCGCGATCCGCGACGTGGCCGAGAGCCAAGTGGCTGGCGGCTTTCCAGGCGAGGATCTCGAAGAGACTTCGCAGGAGCTGATGCGGGAGATCTTTCCGGCGGGCGTGTTTGCCGTGTCCTCGTTGCCGTTCGTGGAGGAGCTCGCGGCGGTCGAACATATTTTGCGGCAGCTGCGCGGGCCGTTTTCGCGGCATGTGGAGACGCTCGGGCTCGGGCGTTTGGTCGCACGGCTCGGGGCGCTCGCGGAGGAGTATCGAGCGGCGCAGGAGGAGAAGCCGAAGGCCCACGCGAGCTGGGGCGACGTACGCGCGGCGCGGGCGAAGGGTCAGGCGTATGTGTTGAAGGTCGTGGCGCTGATCGTGGGCAGGCACTTCGAGGATGATGCGGCGGACATGAAGGTACGCGTGAGGTTGCTCGAGCCGATCTTGAAGCAGCAGGAGGCAGTACGGCAGTACTTGAAGGTGCGGCGTCCGGTGGAGGACGTCGATCCGGCGACGGGCGTGGCGCAACCGGTACCGGGCAACTCGGTGCCGGAAGTGCCCGCGCGCGGCGGTGAAGTCGACGGGTGAGCGTGCGTGCAAGGATTCTCGAACATCCATCGAATAGCCCCCGAAAGCCGGCCCGTGCGGCGCTTAACGGAGGTCGACGATGTTGAAGAATCTGCTTTGGGCTGCCGCGTTCGCAGCGCTCATTCCCGCGTGTTCGAAAGCCGGGGCACCCGGCGCTGCCGGTCGAGATGGGGAGCGCGGTGAACAAGGTGCGCAAGGCGAACAAGGAGAACAAGGAGAACAAGGAGAACAAGGAGAACAAGGAGAACAAGGAGAACAAGGAGAACAAGGAGAACAAGGTGAGGTGGGCATGATCGGCGCTCCGGGTGAGCCGGGTGCTCCTGGCCAAATGGGCAGTCCGGGAGAACCGGGCCCACAAGGTGAGCGTGGTCCGACGAGCTCGTGGAGCTTCAGCTCGATCAGCGCGGATCAAACGCTCGGTCCGCCGGCCGCGAACACGTACTATCTGGTGAACGCGGCCGGGGCCAATTTGACGATCACCCTCCCCGCGCCCGGCGAGGTCGCTTCCGGCGAGTCGCTCGCGCTCAAGAAGACCGATAGCTCCAACAATCGTGTCGAGCTCCGCGACACCAACGGGCTCGGCGTGCTCACGCTCTTCCGCGCGAACGACAGCGTGCAGCTCGTATCGGACGGCAACAACTTTCACGTGCTCAACGCGGAGCTCGCGTTCAACGCCGGCGGCTTCCGCGGTTTCTCGGTGTTCAACACTCCGGGCAACTACAGCTTCACGCCTCCCGCGGGTGTGCGGCGCATGCGCGTATCGATGTGGGGTGGCGGCGGCGGTGGCGGCACGCAACCGAGCAGCGGGGGATTTTCGGGCAGCGCGGGCGGCGCGGGCGCTTATGCAGAGAGTATCATCGAGGTTGGCGAAGGTTATTCTTATGACCTGGTCGTTGGTACAGGAGGCGCCGGCGGCGTCAACCTCAACGCGACGGGAGCCGACGGCGGCGACTCCACGTTCCTCGGCGGTTTTTCCAGCGTTCCGGTGGTCGCGGGCGGCGGGCGTGGCGGTGCGCAGATGACGACGACCGGCGGCGGGCTCGGTGGAGTCGCAACCAACGCGGTGATCGGAAGGACAGGTGGCCGCGGCGGCCCCGGAGATCCGGGCATCAGCGGGTTCGGCGGTGCCGCCGGTGGTCCCAACCGCGCGGGCGTCGACGGATTGGGTTTCCTGTCCTTCGGATCAGGTGGCGCGGGTTACGGTGGGAACGTCGAGTTGTCGCCGTTCAATCGCAACAGCGGTGGTGGCGGCGCCGGCGTAGGCTGGGGCTCGGCAGGAGGGAACGGCGGCTTCCCGGGCGGCGGCGGCGGCAGCCACTGGGGTGGCCCGAACGCTCAAGGAGGATCCGGCGGGAACGGCGCGATCATCATCGAGTATTAGCGCGAGAGAAGCGACACCACAGAAGTCGTCAGGGGAGCTTCGACCACTGGCCGCCGGCAAAGAACCACGTTGTTTGGCAGTCGCCCGTCGCGCAGTCCGACTCCTCTCCCACCCCTCCAAAGAGCACGACGCGGTTTCGTCGCGAATCGTAGGCCATCGCGTGACCAAACCGCGGTCCTGGGGTCACCTCGGCGGTGAGCTCGCTCCACATCTCTTCTTGAAAGACCCACAGATCGTCGCAGTAGGCATTTTCGCCGCACGACCCCGCGCCGCCAAAGAGTATTGTCTGTCCACGCGCTCGATCGAAGACCATCGTATGGCCATATCGCGGCCCCGGGCCCGCTGCGGCCACGCGTCGAAACTCACCATCCCAGCTCCAAGTCGTCGAACGGCTCGCCCGTGAATCCCCGCTCGCAGCGAGACCTCCGTAATAAACCAGCGCACCTGTATTTTCGTCGACTGCGGTCGCATGCCCTGCAAGCCCCGGCGGTCCGACAGGCCCCTCGGGTGGGAGATCCGCACATTGAGCAAGGAACAAAAGTGTCGTGAGAAGAAATAGAAATTGATAATATGAGCACGACATCGACTTCACTGTCCTTCGGGCCAGAGCTTTGTCCATGCGACGCCGTCCCAAGACCACAGATCGCGCTCGAATGCGTCCTCTTCATCGTTAGTGCATTTTCGCCCTCCCGCGAGAAGCACGGTCTCGGTCCCTGGATCGTAGGCCGCGGAGGAGAAGAAACGTTCGCTGGGAGCAGACGCGGGAGTCGCTTGTATCCACTCTCGGCCATCCCACTCCCAAGTGTCGGCGCAACAGCCAAAATCACGGTCGATCTCGCATTGACCACCGAAGAGCACGGTCCGTTCACGCTTGTTGTCGAAGGCCATGGCGGCCATGAATCGCGGGGTGGGACCGGTCGTGGCGACCCGAGTCCAAACGTCGCCGTCGAGCTCCCACGTTTCACCGAAGGTCTGCACGTCCAAGTCGGTGTTGCGATAGCCGGCGCCGCCGAAGAGCACCATGCGGTTTCGCGCTTCGTCGAAAGCCATGGAAGCGCCGTGGTATCCGGGTGGACGGCCTTCGATCGGGCGCGGATTTTTGGGCGACTCGCTGAGCGCGACGGGCGAAGGCGGTTCCTTCGGGCAACCGAGGAGACAACACAAAACCGCCGCGAAACAAAGCCGCAACATTCCGTTTTGCCAGAATACAGTTACCCCGCTCTTTGAACAGCTGTCCTCGAGGCCAGGTTGCTGATTTTCGTGCCGGGCCGTACGGTCGGGGTTCGTGATCGAACACCTGCTCTTGCTGGCGACGCTCGCCGCATGTCCGGCGGAGCCCAACGCCCCCCGATGGTCGATCGCGTGCAGCAGTGAGCGCTGGAGGGATGTCGCGATCGGGCTCTGCTGGTTGCGCTCGACGCACGTGCAACGCACTGCAGCCGTGGTGATCACGGCATCAAATCCGCGTGAGGCGAGAGGTGTGCTCGTCCAAGAGAGAACGTCGATCGCAGTCTATCCTATCGCTTTCGACGACCTCGACACGAGCACTTCGTCCGCGGGCTTCGCGATCAGAACCTCGAGCATCGCCACCACAACGTTGGCTCGCGGCGTCCGCGGCTCATGCGAGACTATGGTCCGCACGGATCTCGACCGAGCAACACATGCACTATTGGCTGCAGCAGTATCCGCGGTGCAAACAATGGAAGATCCCCGGACAGTCCAAACTACCTCCGGAGTGGGGCTCACGCGATCAGCGCCTTCTCCCAAAAACATACATCCGGTGGTCCGCGCGCTGATCGCCAACGACTATCCGCTCGCCGCCGGCGCGATCGAGCGCTCCATCGAGCGCCGGGCGCCCTCGGACCCAGTTCCCCTATCGCAGAAGATGCAGCTGGAAGAGCAGAAGGTGCCGGACGGACCGAAGATAAACTTCACTTTCGGATTTGGCGTATCTCAGGCGACGCGAGCCTTCTTCATCGGCCGCGGCACGACCACACTCGCGCAGCGCGCTTTTCCGGTCGAGCTGGGCGGATTCTCAGACTCTACGAGCGTCGCCGGCGAGATCGCGTTCTTCGGGGCCAAATCAAAATACTCCAACAACGGCACCATACCTGCGCTCCAAGCCGATGAGCTGGGATTCAGTTTGGGACTGACGGTTCGCCAGACAATTCCTTGGACAGAAGTTGTGTCTCCATACCTGGGCGGAAGATTGGCCTGGACAGAGTTCTCAGACAGGCTGGAATCGCCCGACTACGATCAGAGCACGGGTTGGGCTGTTCACCGCGCCCACAGCATCTTCAGTTTTGCGCCGCTCGTCGGAGCCCGCTTGGCGTTCCACGACTATATGCATCTTCTCGTCGAAGGTGTCGCCGATGTTCAGCTCGCGGACATCGAAAAGAGCGCCCTCGGCGACGTCACCCCGGAGCTCCTCGACGCTTGGAGCCAAGTCGACGGTTTACCGGAATCGAGGCTGCGCCTGCAGCTGGTCGGACGAGCCGTTCTCGAGTTTCGTTTCGCGGGCGCAGGCCGCTGATCTAAACTGAGTACGGGTTTCGTGCGCCGCGCGTTCAGCGGCTCGCGATGAAGCACCCAGTCGCAAACCTGTCCTCAAGGCCAGGTCTGGCGCGCAAAATCAGGCCGTTCCCTCGGCGGGACGAACACGCTAAGGATCGACTCCGGTGCAATCGCTGGGAGCGCCCGTTCCGGGGCAGATCGTTCAAGTTCGCAGCAGGCAATATCTCGTCGAAGACGTCGTGCCCCCGCCGATCCCGGGCGACGACACCTTGCTGCGGCTCTCCTGTCTCGACGACGACGCCCGCGGCGAGCCGCTCGAAGTGTTGTGGGAACACGAGGTCGACGGCGTCGCGCTCGACGGAAGCCGGATGATGCGCGTGGCGGATCGCGGTTTCGACAAACCTGACGTCTTCGCCGCTTACCTGCACACGCTCCGCTGGAGCACGGTGACCTCGACCGATCCGAAGCTGCTGCAAGCGCCCTATCGCGCCGGCATCGAGGTGATGGCTTATCAGCTCGAGCCGCTCAGGAAAGCGCTCCTGCTCCCGCGCGTGAACCTGTTCATCGCCGACGACGTCGGCCTCGGAAAGACGATCGAAGCCGGCCTCATCCTCCGCGAGCTGTTGTTGCGCCAAAAGGTGCGCCGCGTGGTCGTCGCGGTGCCGCCGAGCGTCGTGCTCCAGTGGCGCGACGAGCTCGAACAACGTTTCGGCCTGACGTTCAAAGTCTTCGATCGCGACTTCGTGCTCAAGAAGCGGCGCGAGCGCGGCTTCGCGATCAATCCGTTCACCACACACTCGCGTTTCATCATCTCGCACGCGTTGATCCGCGACGAGAGCTACGCGAGCCTGCTGCGAGACTGGATCGAAAACGACGACGACAAGAAGCCGGAGTATCGCGAGCCCGCGATGTTGATCCTCGACGAAGCCCACAACGCCGCGCCGGCCGCCGCTCAACGTTACGCGATCGACTCCAAGCTGACGAAGACGGTGCGTGAGCTCGCTCCGCTGTTCGAGCACCGCCTCTTCCTGAGCGCCACCCCGCACAACGGCCATTCGAACAGCTTCAGCGCGCTCCTCGAGATCCTCGATCCGCAGCGCTTTTGCCGCGGCGTGAAGGTGCTGCAAAAGAACGTCAACGAAGTGATGGTGCGGCGCCTCAAAGAAGATCTGCGCGGGCTGGGACAAGGATTTCCGAAGCGCAGAGTCGTGCAGCTCGATCTTCCGCGACCAGGCGAGCCTCCCCTCGCCGACTCCGCACCGGAGCTGCTGCTCGCGCGGCTGCTCGATGAATACCGCGAGCTTCGCGAGGCGAAGGTCGAAGGAGAATCGAAGTCGGTCAAAAACGCGGCGAAGCTGGTGATCATCTCGCTGCAAAAACGGCTGCTCTCCAGCATCGAAGCGTTCGCCTCCACACTCGCGGCCCACCGGCGGGGGTTGGAAAAGAAAGCGAAGAAACAACGCGCCAGCTTCGCGGCCGATGCGCTCGACGCACCCGACGCAGACGATCCGCGGAGCGAGCTCAGCGAAGAACAGCTCGCCGCCGAAGAACAAACCACGCTCGAGCTGGCCACGGAGCTCTCGAGCAGCACGCTCACCGAACGGGAACGCGCCATCCTCGAGGAGATGGCCGAGGTCGCCGGCGCCGCGCGCGCGAAAGCCGATCCGCGCGTCGTCGAGCTGGTCGCGTGGCTCAAGAAAAATTGCCTCGACGGTGCTCGCTGGAATGCGCGCCGCGTCTTGATCTTCACCGAATACGCGGACACCAAGCGATACCTCGAAGAACGTTTGCGCGAGGCGCTGGCCCGCACAGATCGCGCGGACGATCGCATCGGCGTCTTTCACGGCGGCATGGACGACGAGCGCCGCGAAGACGTGAAACGCGCGTTCAACGCCGACCCCGAGCACCATCCGCTGCGGATCTTGATCGCCACCGACGCCGCGCGCGAAGGCGTCAACTTGCAGAATCACTGCGCCGACCTCTTTCACTTCGACGTCCCGTGGAACCCGAGCCGCATGGAGCAGCGCAACGGCCGCATCGATCGCAAGCTCCAGCGGGCCAAAGAGGTCCACTGCCACTACTTCGTCTTCACGCAGCGTCCCGAGGATCACGTGTTGAAGACGCTGGTCGAAAAGACCGTCACCATTCAGCAAGAGCTCGGAAGCCTGGCGCCGGTGCTCGAGGCGCGGCTCGGCAAGATCCTCGAAGGCGGGATTCGCCGAAAAGATGCGAAGCGCCTGGAGAAGGCGATCCGCGACGAATCGATCGAAGCCGACAAACGAGCTGCCGCGACCGAAGAGCTCGACGACGCGACGCGCGCCCGGCGCGAGGATCTCGAAAGACAGCTCGGACGATTGCGCGAGCTGATGGACACCGCGCGAAAGGCGATCGACTTCGACGAAGAACGTTTTCGCGGCGCGCTCTCCACGGGCCTTCAGCTCTTCGGCACCGAGGCGCTCGTGCAAGAGGGAGAAAGCGGCGTCTTCCGCCTGCCGAACGATCCGAAGCTGCTGCGCGATCCCACGTGGCAAGACACGCTCGACACCTTGCGCCCTCCGCGGCGGCGCGGAGAAAAGTTGTGGGATTGGCGCAACGCTTCGCCGATCCGCCCGGTGGTCTTTCAGGACGTCGGCTCGCTCGACGACTCGAAGGTGCATCTGCACCTCGAACACCGCGTCGTGCAGCGCATCCTGGGGCGTTTTTTGGCGCAGGGCTTTGTGCGTGATGATCTGTCGCGTGCGGTCGCGGTGGTCAGCGACGGGGCGCTGCCGCGTGTGGTGTTGCTGGGACGATTGTCGGTGTTCGGAGACCACGGCTCGCGCCTTCACGACGAGATCCTGGCGGTCGCCGCGCGTTGGTCCGATCCAGCGGTGCGCAAAACGCCCCTCAAACCGTATGCCGAATCCGGCGAGGCCTATCGCGAAGCGCGGCGAGACGTGGAGGCGGCGCTCGCGAAAGGGCGTGAGGTCGCGGAGCCCGCGAAACGGTTGATGCTCGCAGGGGTGGAGCGCGACTTTCGCGAGCTCGAACCGCGCTTGGCGGAGATCGCGAACACCGAGGCGGCGTGGGCTGAGGGCAAGCTGAAGGAGCGCGGCCAGCGCGAAGCCGACGACATGGTCGCCATCCTCGACGCACAGAAAGCGCACATTATGGCGACGATGATGCAGTCGGATGAACGGGCGCAGCTCGAGCTGGCGCTGTTCGAAGAGGAAGAGAAGCGACAGTACAGATTGAACCAAGCACATTGGAACAGACGTGTGGTGCAGATCGACAGCGACCGGGTGGAAGAGCCGAAGCGGATCAAAGAGACGTATTTGACGCGCGCGCGGCGCATCGAGCCGGTGGGGCTCGTCTACCTCTGGCCGATCTCGGGGTGAGCAGATGAGCAAAGACAAATACGCACCCGAGGTTCGCGCGCATCAGGAGTGGCTCGGCTTCGTGCAGCCGGTCGGCCTGGTGGTGTCGATGCCGGCGCTCTCGCGGGCGCAGTGCCATGTGCAAAAGAATGTCATCGCGCAGCAAGAGGCGCTGCGGGCGACCGCGGTGGTCTCCGCGGAGAATAAGGAGCCGCGCGTCGCCGAGCTCTCGAAGCTGGTTCGGGAAGTGCTCGACTGGAATGATGAAGATCTGCTGCCCGCGGGCGATGCGCACCATACAGTCTTAACTGCACACAATGATGTCATCTCCGCGGACTTCATGGTCGGCGACCGCGAGAAGCCGACCGCGCTGGTGATGCTCGTCGATCCCGGGCTCGACCTCGATACTGTCCGCACGGACACCGGCTGGGAAGCGAGCTCCGAAGCCCGGATCGAGCGTTTGTTGCGCGACACCAATATTCCGATCGGGCTGTTGTTCAATCAGCGCGCGTTGCGGTTGGTCTACGCACCCCGCGGCGAGTCTTCGGGTCATATCACTTTTGTCATCGGTGACATGTTGAGTGTCGCGGGACGGCCGATCCTCGGCGGTCTGGTCGCGCTGTTGTCGGCCGATACGGTGTTCAATCAGCCGGAGCTGCGGCGGCTGCCGAAGATCCTCTCGGCGAGCCGCGATCATCAGAGTGAAGTCTCGACTCGGCTCTCCGAACAAGTCCTCGGCGCACTGCACACTTTGGTGCGCGGGTTTCAGTCGGCGAACGACGCCACCGATGGCCGTTTGCTCAGCGAAGTGCTGCGCGAGTCGCCGTCGGATGTGTACGGCGGCCTGTTGTCGACGTTGTTGCGTTTGGTCTTCGTGCTCTACGCCGAAGATCGCGGGTTGGTGTCGGCGAGCCCGGTTTATGCGCGTCATTATTCCGTGGGCGCGTTGTTCGAGAAGCTCGACGAAGACGCCGCGCGTTATCCGGACACGATGGATCAACGCTACGGCGCGTGGTCGCGGTTGTTGACGCTGTTCCGGCTTATTCACGACGGCGTGGGACACGGCGACTTCCGCCTGCCTGCGCGTCACGGCGAGCTGTTCGATCCCGATGTTTATCCGTTCCTCGAAGGGCGGAGCGATCGCACGGGCCGACAAGTTGGAGCCAAGCTTGCGCCCCCGCGCGTCAGCGACGGCGTGGTGCACCGCGTGTTGTCGGCGTTGTTGATGCTCGACGGGGACCGCCTCTCCTACCGCACGCTCGACGTGGAACAGATCGGCAGCGTCTACGAAGCGATGATGGGATTTCAGCTGGTGACGGTGCGCGAGCCGAGCATCGCGTTGAGCGGCAAACGGAAAAAAGGTGCGCCGCCGGCCGATCCGGTGATCGGGCTCGAAACTTTGCTCGCCGCCAAAGGTGCGGAGCGCGTGACGCTGTTGAAGGAACGCGCGGACGTCGAGCTGTCCGCAAAGCCGGCGAACGAGCTGAAGGCGGCGAAGTCGATCGACGAGCTACTCGCCGCGCTGGGGGCGAAGATCTCGCCGCGGTCTCCGGGCGTGTTGCGCGCGGGTTATATGGCGCTGCAGCCCACGGAAGAGCGGCGGCGCTCGGGCTCACATTATACGCCGCGGCTTTTGACGGAGCCGATCGTCGAGAAGACGTTACAGCCGGTGCTCGAGGCGTTCGGTGCGTCGCCGACACCTGCGCAGATCCTGGGCTTGAAGGTCTGCGATCCGGCGATGGGCTCGGGTGCGTTTTTGGTGGCGGCGTGCCGCTCGCTCGGGCGGGTGTTGCTCGCGGCTTGGCAGAAACACGGGATGCCGGCGATCCCGGCGGACGAGGATCCGGAGCTGTTCGCGAGGAGGACGATCGCGCAGCGGTGTTTGTACGGCGTCGATAAGAATCCGTTCGCGGTGCAGCTCGCGAAGCTGTCGTTGTGGTTGGTGACGCTGGCGAAGGATCATCCGTTTACGTTTTTGGATCATGCGCTGCGGTGCGGCGATTCGTTGGTCGGGTTGTCGGTGGAGCAGATCAAGGCATTCCATTGGGCGCCCGAGGAGCAGGTGTCGCTGTTGAAGGTCGCCGTCGACGCGCATCTGGTGCGCGCGGCGGAGCTGCGGGCAGAGATTCATGAATTGTCGGCGTCGGATGATACGCGGCGGAAGCAGGAGCTGTTGGCGGCGGCCGAGGATTCGATCGAGGTCGTGCGGCGCGTCGGTGATTTGGTGATCGAGGCGTTCTTTTCGGCGGAGAAGCCGAAGGCTCGCTTGATGGCTTTGGCGGAGATGCGCGATCGCGTGCTCGGCTCGGTGAGGGATGCGCCGGTGAGCGAGGAGGCGCGGCGATTGCGGGCGTTTCATTGGGAGGTCGAGTTTCCGGAGGTGTTTGGGCGCGAGAATCCGGGGTTCGATGCCTTTGTGGGCAATCCGCCGTTCTCGGGGAAGAACGGGATCGCCCAGCTTCACGACTGTTATCTCGATTGGTTGAAGGCGCTCCACGAAGAGGCGCACGGCAACGCGGATCTCGTCGCGCACTTCTTTCGGCGCACGTTCAACCTTGTTCGTCGCGGTGGTACGTTGGGGTTGATCGCGACGAATACGATCGCGCAGGGCGATACGCGCAGCTCTGGGCTTCGATGGATTGTGCAGCACGGCGGGGTCATCTTCGAGGCGCGGCGGCGGTACAAGTGGCCTGCGGGTGCGGCGGTGATTGTCAGTGTCGTGCACATCTCGAAGGCGCCTGTCAGTGCGGTATCGGCGAGGCTCGATGGAAAGGACGTTCCGCGGATCTCGGCGTTCTTGTTTCACACGGGGCCGGATGATGATCCCGTGCAGCTCGCGGCGAACGCGAACAAGAGTTTTGTTGGGAGCTACGTGCTCGGGATGGGTTTCACCTTCGATGACTCGAATGATGAAGCGACCCCGATCGCGGAGATGGAGCGCTTGATCGAGAAGGACCCGAGGAACCGCGAGCGCATTTTTCCGTATCTCGGCGGCGAGGAGCTGAACTCGAGCCCGACGCATGCGCATCACCGGTACGTGATCAATTTTGCGCAGATGTCTGAAATGCAAGCGGGGCGATGGCCTGATCTTTTAGCGATCGTCGAAAGAAAAGTCCGAGGCCGAAGAGGTAAGCACTCAACAGCTGAATGGTGGCACTTCGAACGACTGAGACCAGAATTATACGAAACCGTCCAAGGCATGCGTCGCGTAATTGCCGTCGCACGTGTCAGCCAAGGAGCGCTGTTCACATTCGTCGCAGCGCCAAAGGTGTTCTCGGAACAGCTGATCGTATTTGCGAGCGACAAATGCGCTTTCCAAGCCGTTCTGCAGTCACGCATACACGATCGATGGGCGCGCTTTCTTGGGTCCTCCATGAAGGACGACCTTCGCTACACCCCGACCGACTGCTTCGAAACCTTCCCCTTCCCCGCAAACTGGCAATCCAACGCCACCCTCGAATCCGCCGGCCAAACCTACTACGACTTCCGCGCTGTGCTGATGGTCCGCAACAACCAAGGCCTCACCACAACCTATAACCGCTTCCACGATCCCGAAGAGCGCGACGCCGACATCCTCAAGCTCCGCGAGCTCCACGCAGCGATGGATCGCGCCGTGCTCGACGCCTACGGCTGGACCGATCTCCAGCCGACCTGCGCGTTCCTCCTCGACTACGAAGACGAAGAAGACGACGAGGACGAAGACTCCACCCGCCGCCGCAAAAAGAAACCGTACCGCTACCGCTGGCCAGACGACACGCGCGACGAAGTGCTCGCGCGCCTGCTCGCGCTGAACGCCGAACGCGCCGCCGAAGAGAGGCGCCACGGCCTCGAAGCGAGCCTGAAGCCCGCCGAAGACGACAGCGACGAAGACGCGTCAACCGCAAAATCACCCGCGAAAAAACCGCCGAAAAAGCGCGCCACCAAAAAGGCGAAGAATTGAAGCGCTCAGCGAGCCCACAAGATCGACAGATCGAGCTCGACCGCATCGAACGGCTCCGCACGCACGCGCGCGTCTTCGCCGTAGGTGGCGATAATCTGCCAGAACGCGCCTTCGAGCCGCAGCACCTCCAGCGACTTGGCTACAGGATCGATCAACCACGCGTGGCGCACACCTTCGCGCGCATAGATCGGCAGCTTCCGGGAGCGATCCTTGAGCGCCGTGGACGGCGACAACACCTCGCAGATCCAATCAGGCGCGAGCTTCGTCGCCGGCTCGAGGGGCAGCTCCGGCATCCGCTCTCGACGCCAACCCGCGAGGTCGGGCACGAGGATCTCCTGCGGGTCGCCGAGATGCAGCTCGGGCTCGTCGAGGATGATCCAGCCGCCGGGGCCATCTGTGCCGAGTCGAAACGGGCCATACAACATCGCCGTGAGTCCCGTGCTCACGTTCGCATGCCCGAGCGAAGGGCGCGGCTGCACGAACAGCTCGCCGGCGATCACTTCACCGACGACGTGCTCCGGCAACGCGCGAAGAGCTTCATAGACCGACGCGACCTGCTGCTTCGCGCCCACCATCCGACGACCATCATGCTCCGGCCACAAGCGCGCGAGCAAGCACACGCGACCCCGAGCGAGGTTTCCTCATGACGACGCCGAAAGACATTCGCGCCGAGCTGATCCGCAGCCTGGCGCTCGATCTCGTCGGGCCCGCGCCCGGCGATGCCTACGCGAACGAAGCGCTCTCGATGCCGCCGTCGCGCTGGTATCTGACCGGTTTTCTCGTCCCGTACGAAGCGTCCGACGATCAGAAGATCGATCCCACCGGCAACGAAGAGCTCCCCACCGGCAGCGAGGGCGGCGGCGCCGACGACAACGATACGCCAGAGCCACCGTCTGCGCGGCGCGCGCATTTTCCGTCGTCGATCGGGTTGTCGGTGTTGATTCCGCCGGGCTCCGAGCAGCTCTTGATCCGTGCCGACTGGGGCGACTATCGCGTCACCAGCTTGGCGGAAGCGTCGGGCGCAGCGCTCCCCGCCGGCGCGACACCACCGCCCGCACCCGCGCGGCCGAACCGCGAAGTTTGGCAGCGCTCTCCCGAATCTCGCGAAGTGACGGTGGAGATCACCGGCAAGAAGAAGAAGCCGATCGAGCTGTCGAACACGAACGGGTTGAAGATCGTGGTGACGTCGCGACGTGTCCCCGCCGAAGTGCGCGGCTTGGTCGAAAAAGGTACGCGCGCGGTGTCCATCTTTTTGGTCAACGATCGTTCGCCGTCCGACGATTCACAAAGAGACGAAGGCTTCATCTTCCAAGTGCAGCTCACGGTGCGCGCGCCGAACGGCTTCGTCGGCAGGCCGAACCTGCGCGGGCGCGAGAGCGAGGAGTGGGACGAGCTCGTCGCCGACGTGCAGTATCGCGAGATCGACGAGCTCGGCGTGGGACACGGCGTCGCCACCCGCGCGGTGTGTGATCCACAGACCCAAAAATGCGACACGGTGACCACGCAGTGGATGCCGTCCGCAGAGGTCGAAAAAGTGGTCCCGGGCAACGTGCCGGACGTGGAGCTCGGCATGGAGGCGCTGGCCGACGTCCCCGATGCGGCGACGATGAAGCTGAAGCTCACAAAGCTCGCCGACCACTACGACGCGTGGATCGAGACCCAAGCGAAGGTCATCTTCGATCACGCGCAGCGCACCAAAACCGCGGCCGAGCTGTTGCGCCGCGCCCGGATGGTCAACAAACGCATCCGCGCGGGGCTCGAGCTCTTCGAACGTGATCCGGCGGCGCTGGAAGCGTTTCGCATCGCGAACCGCGCCATGGCGATGCAACAGCGGCGGCGCGCGCTCATCTCGCAACAAGATGAGCGCACACCTGCGTGGCGCCCGTTTCAGCTGGCGTTCGTGCTCTTGAATCTACGAAGCCTGGCGGAGCCGGAACACGGGGATCGCGAGATCGTCGATCTGTTGTTCTTCCCCACCGGCGGCGGCAAAACAGAAGCGTACCTCGGGCTCGCGGCGTTCACGCTGGTGTTGCGGCGGTTGCGCGATCCCGGGATGTCGTCGGCCGGCGTCGCGGTGTTGATGCGCTACACGCTGCGGTTGTTGACGCTCGACCAGCTCTCGCGCGCGGCGACGCTGATCTGCGCGCTGGAGCTGATCCGCGAACAAGACATCACCAAGCTCGGGAAGTGGCCGTTCGAGATCGGGTTGTGGGTCGGCCAAGCGGCGACGCCGAACCGCATGGGCAGGAAAGGCGACAACGATCGTTTTTCGGCGCGCGCGCGGACGATCGCCTACCAAAACGACGACAAGAAGCCCATGCCCGTCCCGCTCGAGAGTTGTCCGTGGTGCGGCGCGAAGTTCGGGCCGCGGTCCTTTGTGTTGCTCGCCAACGGCAAGCCGAATGACAAGGAGCCGACGGATCTCCGCGTCGTTTGTCTGGAGAAATCTCGCAAGTGTGAGTTTCATGGATCGAAAGAGCGCGCGCTGCCGCTGCTCGCGGTCGACGAGCCGATCTACCGGCGTTTGCCGTGTTTCTTGATCGCCACCATCGATAAGTTTGCGGCTCTGCCGTGGGTCGGAGAATCCGGAGCGTTGCTCGGGAAGGTCGACCGCTTCGACAAGAACGGATTCTACGGCGCGGCCGAGCCGAACATTGGGAGCCGCATCGAGCCGGCGCTGTTGCCTCTGGATCTAGTCATCCAAGACGAGCTGCATTTGATCTCCGGTCCGCTCGGGACCATGGCCGGGCTCTACGAAACCGCGATCGACGCGCTCGCTTCGCGCAAGGTCGGCGAGCAGACGATTCGCCCGAAGGTGGTCGCATCGACCGCGACGGTGCGCCGCGCCGAAAAACAGATTCAGGCGTTGTTCGCACGGCGCGAGGTCGAAGTGTTTCCTCCGCCCGGCCCGAACGTACGCGACTCGTTCTTCGCGGAGACGGTGTCGTCGGAGAAGAAACACGCGCGACTTTATTTGGGCATCGCCGCACAAGGGCGTAGCCCGAAGGTGGTGCTCCTGCGTTCGTATCTCGCGCTGCTCGGCGCGGCTCAACGCGCGTATACGGCGGCGGGTGGCGCCAAGAACCCGAAGAACCCGGCGGATTCGTACATGACGGTGCTCGGCTATTTCGGAAGCCTGCGCGAGCTCGGTGGGAGCCGGCGCATCGTCGAGGACGAAGTGCTCACTCGCCTCGCCGGCTATTCCGCGCGCGTGCGGGTCGGCGAAAAACAAGGGCTGTTCTCGAATCGAAAGATCAACTTCGACGTCCTCGAGCTCACCAGCCGCGTGGAGACTGCGGATGTCGCCGATGCAAAGCGGCGGCTGGCGCTCGCGCACAACAGTGAGGAACACGTCGACGTCGCGCTGGCGACGAACATGATCTCCGTCGGTCTCGACATCACGCGTCTTGGGTTGATGGTGGTGCTCGGACAACCCAAGGCGGCGGCCGAATATATCCAAGCAACGAGCCGCGTCGGCCGCGACGAAGAGCGCCCGGGGTTGGTGGTGACGTTGTTGAACGTGCACCGCCCGCGCGACCGGTCGCACTACGAGCGGTTCGAGACGTTTCACGCGAGCTTCTATCGCGCCGTTGAAGCGACCAGCGTGACGCCGTTTGCGCCGCGGGCGGTCGATCGCGGACTGCCGGGCGTGGCGGTGGCGATCGCTCGACACGCGATTCCCGAGATGACCGCACCGTTGAATGCGGTCAACGCAGATAAGTTGATCGGCAAGCTCGAAGCGGTCGCGGACCTCCTCGCTTCGCGTTCCGTGGAGCACGATCGCGATCGCTCGAGCGCGGCGAAAGAAGAGCTGCGCGCGAAGATTCACGGGCGCACGATCAACCTGCTGCAAGACTGGGCGAAATACGCGAACGAGAACTTTAAGGTAGGCGCGGGGCTTCAATATCAGCGCGAAGTGGGGAGCGCGCCGGCGCTGCTGCACGACCCGCTCGATCCGGAGCTCGCCCAACTCCCAAAACATGCGCGCAGGTTCAAGGCGGGGCGTTCGCTTCGCGACGTCGAGCCGAGCGTGAACATTTGGGCACAAACGCTCGATGGCTTCGAGGTCGAGACCGATGAGGTGGAGACATGAACGCGCCGAAAAAAGAGCTGAAGCCGCACGGCCAGCTGCGCCGGAGCCAAGTCGTGACCACGTTTGGTCCCGGCGCGATGATGGATCTTCCGACGTGTTCGATCATGATCGGTGGGCTCGAATCTTGGGGTGATCCGGTCGCGCTCGGCTTCACTTCTATTCAAGAAGAACGCCTGCTGCAGAAGGTGCGCGAGACGCTGGAGCGTCCCGATCTGACGATGTACAGCCCGCCGATCGATCTCGCGCTCAATGACACCACAAAACGCGGGATCACCGGTTGGTTGTTTCCGGAGTGGTTCGTGGTGCAACACGACGAGACCGACAGCGTCGATGTCCGTTCGCGGCGACTGGTGCATCGCAAGAGTGTGCAGCGCGGGCGCGCGTACGGCGGCGACAAGAAGAGATATCCGGTGGTGCCGGTGCGTTTCGTGCGCGCCTGTCCGGCAGGACACATCGGCGACATCGACTGGTATCGGTTCGTGCACGGCAATGAAGACCAGTGCCGGCAACAGTTGTATTTAGACGAACGCGCAGCCAGTGGAGAGTTCGCGGACATCTTCGTGCGCTGCGAATGCAAGAAGTCGCGCCCGTTCGCGCAAGCCCGTCCCGGCAGCGAAGTACCGGCCCCGCTGGGCTATTGTGATGGGGCGCGCCCCTGGCTCGGAAACTTCGGGTCCAAGGAAAAGTGTGGTGGAGAGGAAGGACCGCAACACGCGAATCGCCTATTGGTGCGATCGGCCAGTAATGCCTATTTTCCTCAGATACTCAGTGTCATCCACATTCCTCCGAGCAATGCGAAGCTGAAGAAGTCGGTCGACGAGGTGTGGAACGACTTCCTTCAATATGCAGAGGAGGAAAAAGACGTCGCCAAGGAGCGCAAGAAGGCGAAGGTCTCGAGTGCTCTGGAGGGATTGTCGGACAAAGAGGTGTACAAGGAGATCGAGCGTCGGAAGAGTGGTGCTCCGACTCCGGCGAAGTCGATCAAACAGGCGGAGATCGAGACGTTCATTCAGCAGGTCGAGGGTATCGGCGACGATGCGCCCGAGGGCGATTTTTACGCGACGGCGGTGAAGCTCTCGCCGAAGCGGACCGGGTTCATGGCGAAGATCGATCGCGTGGTGCTGGTGCACCGCTTGCTCGAGGTGACTGCGCAGATCGGATTTACGCGTTTCGAGCCGGAGCTTCCGGACATCGACGGTGAGCTCAGCCTGGATGTCCGCCGGGCGGCGCTATCGATTGAAGGTACGTGGGTGCCGGCGGTCGAGACGCGGGGCGAGGGATTTTTGCTGGGGTTCGATCCGGCGTTGTTGGACGCGTGGGTCGCGCGACCCGAGGTCAAGAAACGGGTGGCGACTTTGGAGGCTGGGTTCGCCGCGCACGCTCGGCACAATCCGAAGAGCAAGATGACATTTCCGGGGCCGCGTTATGTGTTGTTGCACTCGCTGTCGCATCTGTTGATCTCGGCGGTGTCGCTCGCGTGTGGATATGCGGCGAGCTCGATCCGCGAGCGCATCTACGTTACCGATGGGGGCTGCGGAATATTGCTCTACACCGGAACGTCGGACTCTGAAGGCACGCTCGGTGGTTTGGTCGAGGTCGGGCGCAACTTCGAGGAACATCTGCGTGCTGCATTGGAGATGGGCGGGTTGTGCTCGAACGATCCGGTGTGCGCGCAGCACCGTTCGCATGATCGGCATACCGAGCGCTTCCTGCACGGGGCTGCGTGTCATGGCTGTGTGTTGATCGCGGAGCCATCGTGCGAGCGGCGGAACGACTTTCTGGATCGCGCGCTCGTGATTCCTACAGTCGAGGATCTCGGTGCGGAATTCTTTACTGAGGACGATCTGTGACCTCGCCGCTCTCGCGGCTCACTCGGGAGGAACGCAGAGCGCTGCAGGAGGCGTTGCGCGCGGGACGGATCGCGCCGCCGTATTCGGAGATGAGCCTGCGGCCTCTGCTCGGGGCGCAGACTGCGGGGTCGATGGCGGTTGAGCTCTCGCGGCTCCACGGGCTGGGGATGACGCCTGCGTTGTTTGCAGAGATGTTGCAGTTGGCGGGCTCGGGGAATGTGGGGAGTCGCGCATCACTGGTGTGGACGGGGCCCGAAGGTGATTCGACGGGGACGCGGGATACCGGGGTGGTCGTGCGCAGTTTGTTCGAGCGGGCGACCTCGCGGGTGTTGATCGCGGGTTTCGCGGTGCATCAGGGCGCGAGCGTGTTTCGCGTGCTGGCGGAGCGGATGGACGTGGTCGCCGAGCTCGAGGTGGAGATGTATCTCAACGTCGAGCGCGGGTACGGCGACACCACCGATTCGGCGGAGATTTTGCGCATATTCGCGGACGAGTTTCGCGACAAACATTGGGGTGGGGAACGGATGCCCCGTGTGTATTACGATCCGCGCGCGCTCGAGCTCTCCGAGAAGGGCAAGAAACGCGCGGTGCTTCACGCGAAGTGTGTGGTTGCGGATGACCGGCATGTGCTGGTGAGCTCGGCGAACTTCACGGAGGCGGCGCAGGACCGGAATATCGAGGTCGGCGTGTTGCTGGATGATGCGGCGTTTGCGGAGTCGCTGCGCGGACAATTCGCGTGGTTGGTGCGGACGGGGCAGCTCAAGAGTGTGCCAGGGATTTGAAGAACAAGCGCATGAAAACTGCGCACATCCAAATCCCGCACTTGCTACGACCGTCCCCGTAGGCCGAAACCTTCCTGTGATTGAGCCAGCTTGATACGGTCGGAACCAAATCAGTGTCCTCCAGGACACGTATTGTCCCCGCGGCCATGTCCTCGCGGCCAGCTGGCTGAGCTTACGCATCTCGCGTAAATTGGCAAATGAAAGCTCGCAGCGATATCGCTCCACGCAGCGAGGCTGCTTGCACTCCAACCCAAGATGACATCAATCAACGTCGACATAAAAGCGCCCGTCCCAAACGTGTCACATGGCATTTTCGGTCCATTCGTGGGTCTCGAGGTCATCTCCAGAGCAGGAGAATTGTTCGCTGCATCCGGTGTCGCGCTAGGCAGCAGAATGAATATTATTATCACTGCATCACACGTTCTGAATCTCGATGCCCGCGTTCGCGACATTACTCTTATCTTCACAAATCGAGATGGCGGATCCACACGGGTCCCTGCTCGAGCGTGGGCACACCCGATTGATCCGATGGCACCGGATCTGGGTGTGATCGTTTGCGAGAAGGGCGCGGCAATAGAGCCGGAGCTTGAGCTTGCAAAACCGCCGGATGCGGTATTCCAGGCAACACTATTCGGTTTCTTGAGCAATGTCGTTCAACGACCAATAACCGCAGTGAGACGTGGAACGCTCCTCGAGTATATCCGTGGCGAGGGTGAGCCGCGATTTAGCGGCGGAGCCGTTGTTCACGCAGAGAGCAACTCCGTTATTGGTATCCATAGCGGGTGGGTTTCGATGGGCGACGGACTGTGGTCGTCGAGCGCGACAGTTCCAGACAGCCGGCTCATCAATGAGTGTTTAACGGAAATTGAGCATGGTTTGGAGGGAGTTGAGTGATGGGACACAAGGCCGCTCTCATTGCTACATTTACCGCCCTCGCCTCATCTGCCGAGGCGTCGGAGTTGGGGAGGATAGATGCGCGGAGCCAGGCCCTTGCCCGTATCATGACTCTTCTCGACCGCGCGTGCCCGATCGAGGGTAAGATCGCTCAGAAAGTAAATGAAGCGATAACCGAGGCTGAGGTTGAACATGCTCAAAGTCAGGCGAGAAACACGGGCGACTTTGGACGCGCCGGATGGGCGAAAGAGGGTTGGAGCACCGGCGCAGATGCGGGAAACGCAACCGTGCTCGCCATTCGAAAAAACCGAGAGAAAGCGGCCCGGATCATTCATAAACCGAGCTCTAGTCCCCCCAAGGTCCTAGTGCGCCTATGCGGGCAGCTTCTGGTCTCGCAGCCGCCTCTTCGCCGGCTCACCGAGCCGGGCTTCGCGAAAATGGTTCTCGACGCCGACCGCGCCTATGCCGAGTCGCTCGTCCGGTCTATCGCGCGGGATTTGAGAGACGAGCTCTTCGGAGCGACCGACCTAAAAGCGCTGCGCGAAACGTTGGGCGAGAGGGCCTATCGAATTCTTCAAAAAGAGGCTCCGCAAGTCGAGCTGCTGGAGGCTGCTGAACGGTTCGCCGATACCCCGGAGTCAGCGCTGATAACTTCTGTCCTTCAAGGCGCACCGAACGTTCTTAGCGATCTTACGATGATGCTGGTTGGAACGATGGTCGATTTCTTAGCCAATCGAGCTCGGAGTGAGCTCATGGCCTGGCTGAGTGAGCGGTTCCGCCGTCGGATTTGCGATCAGGCCTTCGGCAAACGTTGGTATGTCGCAAGCTGTGCCCTCGCCTCCAGTCCAACCCTCACAGTAGGACCTGGATCGGACGCTTTCGCCGTCGCTCTACGACGCGACCTCGATGCGCTTCCAGCGGTCGCCGGAGGTGTGATCGCGCAGAAAGAGCTGAAAAACGCCGATGTCATTGCGGCTATCCCAGAGCCACTCGAGCGGAAGGTAACGAATGCACTTCGTTCCATTCGATCCGGAGCCGTCGACCTCGGAATGGAAAGCCTGGCGGAGGCATTGGACACAGTCGAAGCGAGCACTGTGGCTCGTGCCATGGCGTGCGGAGCCAGACTTTCCACCAGACTCGACAGTCTCGTTTCGTCGGACTTCGACACCGTTCGCCGAGGTGTGCTGGGGCGAAGTGCATCAATTGAGTCTTGTCGACAACTGTTCCAAGTCCGTTCTCAGCCGAGGGATCATTTCTCGACAAACCCAACTTCAAACGCTGTTGAGCCACTGACAGTACTGACCAAGATTGACACACAAGTTGGTCAAGTGGACAGTGCGTTTGTCTCCGCATTGACGGAAGTTCGACGCCTCCGGGCCACACTCCCTCAGACAGCATCCTCGAGCGCCGCCGTCGTGCGCGCGTTTGCCGTTGCGCGCTTCGAGCTTGCCTCACAGGCGGTCGGCCTCTTGAGCCCGAGAGACCAGGCGCAGCCTCGCAACCTCATCAGCACCTTCGCGCGACTAGCTCAAGCAAATACCCCTGCCGAATGCGTCGCGACGACCGCAGGCGAGGTGATGTCAGTCGAATGGGACACGAATAACCAACCCGCCGTCGATCTTCCGGCGGTCATTGAACAGGCGGGCGGACTGGTGCGCCTAAGCGAAGCGAAGACTGAAGAGGAGGTCGAGGACGCAATCGAGGAGCTTTCGCTCCCCGCCGGCGGCTGGCGAAACAAAGCTCGCCCGGGCGTGTACACTGCGAGCTTCGGTGTGCTTCTGGGAGTCCACGGTGGTGGCGAGATGCGCAGCGGTCAACGAGGCGCAACCTTAGAAAGCAAGCGAATCACCGGAGCCTTTCCTAGTGTGTTTGCGCCACTCATCGTCGAGTTCTCCGAAGGACAGATTCACAACACTTCTCTTGGTGGATTTGTGAGTCTGATCGATCCGGGTGCTTATCTTCAATACGACAATGAAGGACGGCTTCCCGCGCCGAACTTGCTCACCTCCCTTAGTCCCGGCGTTGGCTTTCGCGCTTCCGTGCCGTACTCCATGCTCAATGGAGGTCTTCTTCTGAGTTGGAGGCCATTTCTTCGGTCGTCCGAGGACGGCATCGTGGCTCCAACGGTAAGTACTTTTCAGGCAACCCTCTTTCTAGCGGCGGACATAACACTATGGACTTTCTTTCAGAGTTTATGAAGAAACGAGCGCCATACGTTTTGTTGGCGGCGCTCGCGATCGGCGGATGCGGCGATCCTCAGATCGGCCCTGCCGGCATCGTCGAGCTGGCTTCTCTTCGACCGGATTCGTGGCCCGTGGCGTGGTCGTCAGAAGAGCGCCGCTGCCTCGAGCCGCCCGACAAGATCTTTGCGGGGACCACGTACTACCTCGTCCATGTCTTGCCGGGCTCGGCCGATAATTCAGTCGAAGTTCGGTTTCAAATAGACGACGGCGAGCCAGTCCTACGGCGCCATGAGAGAATCTGCTCGGCAGAATTAGAGTGCATGGCCGCCGTGGCAACAGCGACCATCGGCACGAAGCCCGGGCACGTTTTATTGCGAATTGATGCGCCAGACGATCAACGCACCTGCAGTTTCGAGATCAGCCCGTAAGGAGAGGACTCGTGATTATCCAAATGAGTTTATTGCCGACCGCGATACTCAGCCTTCTGGCGGCATCGCCCGCATTCGCGGAGCCCACGACTCACACAACTGCGGCCAGTTGCTGGACGATGAGCGCCGATGAAGTGCTTGATCGCTCGGAGTCGGTCGAGGCTGCTATTGACGGAGCGTTTCAAGTTCTATGGCCGACTCACGAAACAAGAAACAAGAAGTCTGGTCCCCGGAAGACGGATGCATGTATCTGGATTGAAAGCCGAGCGACCGAGTCGGGCCGACGAGCGATTACGACGACCGCAAGCGTAACCGGAGACTATGTCGTCACGATCCCAAAACTGCCCGATTTGGCGACAATTCTCGCTCGAACATCTTCGGTGGCGATCCGCGTGCGATTGGGCGACCGTACTGGAACTCAGCGATATGTATTAAAGCGAACGGCGTCTCAAATGACGCAGGGCCTATGCGGGCCGCAACTGTTTCAAGCGACCTTCCCCTCGACTGAGCTCCTTGTCGCGGAGAATGCGATCAAACCCGAGAAAGACTTGTGCGTGCGGGTTGTGGATCGAGATGGCCGATCTCTGGTGGGTCCTTCGCTCGTTGAAACGGACGACGCTCAAAAGCGTTTTTGGAATCAGGCTTTAAAACACGCGAGGTCGTTCTACCTCGAGGTTGGGCATCCTATCTCTCGACGCGCTCGCCTCTTCTATGCATACAATCCAAATGATCCATGTTCGTCGATGACTTCTACGGCATCTGTGGGTGATGCGGCATCGACCATCTCCCTACGAGTGTCGCCAACAGCCCTCAAGCCGGATCCGGGAGTTACAATTCGTCCTGGACACCCGGTTCCGAAGAAGCCCAATGCCTGCTGGAGCATCGTCGAATCGCCAATCGGACAATTCGTTTCCACGAGCACACTCAGCCAGTGTCGCGAGGAAGCGTCCGCTGACGATCGGTGGTGTTTGACCGCGAGCTTGACCGACGTGATTGACTATCAGCCGGCCTCAACCAATCCGCTGGTGGCCTGGATAGAATACGAAGTGCTACGACACCTCGGACTGGGAGCACCGGGTCGATACGCCGGATTTGTTCGAATTGGAGACGCACCTTCGCGGCCTTTCCAACTCGACATCACTCCGAACCGTTCTTTGATTCAGAGCGCGTTCTTCGCGGGAATCCTCATGTCTTTGGTGGTCGGCGGCTTTCTCGCACTCCGAAAGGCTTCGTTCAAGCTCAGGAGCGGCTCGTCGAGTCTTGTACGGCAGATTGCGGAAGCGCGACGTGAAATGTTCTCGTGTGGAGGGCTGCGCTTTGAGATATTCGATCGTGCCGAAGCGATGTCTGCGTTCGCACTTAGACAAGCCAAGCCCAGCGTAGAGGATCGCTTCGACAACGTCATAGTCTTAAGGCAACTCCTCAAGATCTGGCCGAAATTCCTACCAAAAACAGCAGTCTACGTCCTTCCACCGATCCTAGCGCTCACGACAGCGACGATTATCCTCGTTACGCGGCAGGGGAAATTTGAGGAGACGGTTACTATTGGTCTGGCTTATGTCGGACTGTTCCTCGGGCTTCTGACGTTCGCGCGGCTTGAAACAACGTTCGCCGCAGCAGTGTGGGCGGTCTCTGCGGCAGTAGTGAACGATGCGGGAGACGTCGGTCTAAACTCCTTTTTCTTCACGATATTTGTGCTATTTGTCGCGCGCAAGAACTTGCTTGGAGGGCACGGCGCGACGGAGCTCGAGCAAACACTAAAGGACGTATCAGCGAACGTCGGCATCGCGCGAAAGCGCGCGGAGCTTCAAAGCTACCTCTGTCCGGGAACGATCTCCCCAAAGGCGCAAATGGACCTAACATGCGAGCTTGATCGGCTCGACTCTGACCTCGCCAGTGTTGGGAGACGGCTGACCGAAGCAGAGGCGGGACGTTTGTCAGCTTGGATGGATAGACTGCTAGTGGGTGGTTCGAGAGCTCTTTCGGCGACGCCCGAGTCTTCTGCAGCAAAAAAGGCCGTCGCGAAATTTACGATTGAAGGAGAGCTGGAATGAATGAGCTACTAGCACTCATCGGCGCTGTGGAGGCGCGCGAAAACGCGCTCAAATCAGAGACAGAGCATCCATCCTCCCCGCGTACAACTGAAATCCGGCGCGCTGTGCTACTTCGCCTGAAGGAGCTCAAAGCCTACCTATCAGTGCGACCGGATAATCCAGAGGTGGTACTTCAAGGAATACGAGCTGCGTTGGTTCGATGGTTGAATACTTCGGCCGTCGACGTGAACTTCGCACCCGCATATGCCGCGCTGGTTCAGGCATGCCATGATCTACAGCCCAGTCCCGGGGCTCAAGGCGGCTCGATCATCGCCGAGAGCAAGAATGGTCTGACGATCCTGCAGTCGACTATTTCGGACGGTTCCGCACCGAGGACACTTGCTTGGTCCGCTGTGCGTCGCTACGTGTTTACACTGGAAGTGCCGAATCTTGCAATTGATGCCGAAGTCGTTTGGACGATAGTTCCAGATTCAGGTGTAGAATTTAGTGCTCTGCAATTGTTTGGTGTCGAGGATGCTATTTCAGGAGCGCGCGCTTGGCGGACGCGTGGCAAGAGGATCAGCGCAATGCTCTCGCACCGTGGGGAATGGAGCGGAAAGCTCAAAGCTCATGTGCTCAAGAGCAACCAGCCGCCACTTGAGTGCGACCTCAAGATCTCTGCGAGCTCCAACATCAGAATCGTTCGGCATCCGATCCAAGGCTCGAACGCGATTCGAGTTGGAATCAATGTCGCAGGTAGCGCGCTAACAGCAATTCCTCTGCTACACACCATTCTGGAGGATCCGCCGGGGTATATGGTCTACTTTGCGATGATCCTAATCCCATTCGCTTGGGAAAGAGTTGCCGCATATGCTCCCGAGACGCTGTCTTCAGCCACGGACCTTGCTGCGCGCATTGAAACCTGGGTTCGTACCCGGAAGCTTCCGAGATTCTCCGTCCGATCTTAGTTTAGGAAGTCTCGTGTCCGTTCAATTGAGCCTCTTCGCGTCCCGCGGATGAGGAACCGAAAACGTCTTGAAGGAGGGATGAGCTCAACGGCGTCGACCACATCGCCCAGGAATTCGCGCCGAGCGCGATCCGATCGACGCCGTCGCCTTCAGCGCTTTGCTCGACTTGGAAACCAGCGCTCGTGCACCGTACGGCGGACCCGGGTAAAGGCGGCGCCGAAACCAACGCTCTTTTCAGCTGGCCCCATAAACCACGGGAGGTCCATATCTTTCATGAGATCGACACCACTCTCGCTGCAGATCGCTGGCATCGAAGTTCTTCAGTCTGCACTAACATTGATCGGTCTTGTCCAAGAAATCGAGAATGCGAGCGACCCACAGACGAACGATATCACCGGGTCTGTCATAATTGGACGACCGTAGCCGCCGCGAACAAACATCGCAGCGGCGAAGAGACGAAGTCTCTCAGCGTGCCCACAAGATCGCGAGGTCGAGCTCGACCGCGTCGAACGGCTCGGCGCGCACGCGATCGCTGTCGCCGTAGGTCGCGATGATCTGCCAGAACGCGCCCTCGAGCCGCAGCACCTCGAGCGACTTCGCCTCCGGATCGATCGACCACACATGACCGACGCGTTCGCGAGCGTAGATGGGGAGCTTCTTCTTGCGGTCGTGGAGCGCGGTCGACGGAGACATCACCTCGCAGACCCAATCGGGCGCGAGCGTGAACGCAGCCGCGTCCGGAACTTCGGGCATGCGCTCCCGGCGCCAGCCCGCGAGATCGGGCACCAAGATGTCCTTCGGCTCACCGAAATGAAGCTCGGGTTCATCGAGGATCACCCAGCCACCCGGGCCGCCGTTTCCCAGCGTAAACGGGCCGAACAAAGAGCCGCCGAGATGAGAGCTGGCGAGCGCGTGGCTGCTCCTCGGGCGCGGCTGCACGAACAGCTCACCGCCGATGACCTCACCGACGACGTGCTCCGGCAGGGCCGCCAAAGCCTCGTAGGCAGAAGCAGCCTGCTGTTTCGCGGTGACCATCGGACGGCCATCCTGCCCCGCCCGCGAGCGAACGAGCAAGCACTGCGCTCAGGCGGGGGATCCGCACCACTTCGCGAGCGCATCGCGCGGGCTCTGTGCTGTATGGTCTTGAACCCAGGCGACGTATCCGTCGGGCCGGATCAACACTGCAGTCGGCGCCGCGACCTCTCCGAGCACCGGGAGCTCCCACACACCCGCGTAACCTGCGTCGATCAACGGCACGCGCTTCGCCCAAGGCGTGATGTCGATAGCGCCGGGCTCACCGAGATTGAGCAAAATCGGACGCGCTTCGTGAAGCATTGTGTAGATTCGTCGTGTCCCGCTCAAAGTGACGACTTCGAGATCGGGCATGCGGCGCCCGAGCAGCGGATGTCCGGCGCCGAGGTCGTAGTGAATGTCGAGCCCCGACATCATCCCCGCGTATCGTTTGCGCGGCCCGTCCATCTGGAGCAGCTCGGACACCGATTCGCGCAAAGCTTTGGTGCGTTCGTCGCCGCGAGCGAGCGCGGTTTGCGCCAAAGTGTTCTTGAGGACACGTGCCCCGATCGGGTGCCGCTCAGCATGGTACGTATCGAGCAGGCTCTCCGGCGAAATACCGCGCACCACTTGGGCGAGCTTCCAACCCAAATTCATCGCATCCTGCACCCCGATATTGAGCCCTTGCCCGCCCACCGGCGAATGGACATGGGCCGCGTCGCCCGCCAAGAACACACGCCGGTCGCGATACGACGCCGCCTGCCGCGCCATGTCGCTGAATCTCGAGAGCCAAGTGACGTTGTGTACACCATAGTCAGTTCCGTAGACGGCGATCAGCGCTCGGCGGAGCTCATCCACCGTCGGCGCATCGCCGCGCTGAACCTCGGGTTCGCTCAACACCACCCGCGCCCGTTTGCCGTCGTCGAGCTTGCCGATCCCCTGGACGCCCTTTTCCCCGTGGCGCATGCCCCAAGCGGGCTCTTCGGCCATGTCGACTTCGGCGATCAAGTAGCTGACCGACGGATCACATCCCGGAAACTCGATACCCGCTGTTTTGCGGATGACACTCCGCCCTCCATCGCAACCGACGAGAGAGCTCGCGCGCAACACGTCACCGCCGGACAGCTCAATGTCGACGCCGGTGTCGTCCTGCAGAAAGCCCGTCACCTCCTGTGCGCGATAGATCGGGACCGACAGCTCCTCGACCCAAGCCGCCAGAATCTGTTCAATCTCATTTTGCCGGAGCGCGAGCCCGTAGTTATGCCGCGTTGGAAAGTCGCTGATGTCGAGGGAGGTCATCCCAAAACCCGCCACCTGCATGACCGTCCCTTGGGAGAGAAACCGATCCGCGATGCCACGCTGATCGAACACCTCGATCGTGCGTGAATGCAGACCCCCGGCGCGCGTTCCGGCGAGCTCCTGATTGGGCCGCTTTTCGACGACGGCGACGTCGATTCGCGCCAAAGCGAGCTCCCCCGCCAACATCAGACCCGTCGGACCGCCGCCCGCGATGACCACTGCATGTTTCATCATAGCCAGTGACTCTGCGGCATAGGCCGGGGCTTGCCGCAAGCCCCCCGATCTGAGAGAAGCTTCAAGTGGGAAGCGACGGGGCCCGCCCGCACACGCGCCCTCGCCGCAGCGCTTTTTTGAGCGCCTGAAAAAAGAAACTCGAGGCCTTTCAGTAAAAGAAGACGTCGCCTGTCGCACGAGGCGGGACGGCGCTCTCATGACCTCGAAGACCAGGACCTCGCTGTTCGCCGTTGTGCTCTCTTTCGCGGGCGCGACGTCGTCCTGTACTTCCGATCAGCCTGGAGCCAAGGCAACCCATCTTCTCGGTTATCGGGCGCTGGTCCTCGATGCGGGCACGACGAAGCCGGTCATCGGGACCCTGCTCGGCAAAGACGAGCTTCCCGCGGCCACGAGTCAATCGTGGCCGGTCATCGGGACCCTGCTCGGCAAAGCCGAGCTTCCCGCGGCCACGAGTCAATCGTGGCCGGTCTTCGACCTCGGTGCCCTTCCCTGCTTTCGCGTCGAAGGCGCGCTCGACGGCGCGTGGACCGCCCGGATCGGAGAGCACGCGCTTCCGCTCGATCCTCTCGTAAAACGCGATGACGGAGGCATCCTCCGCGTGCGCGAAACGCAGCTCGACCCGACGAACGACGCGCTCCTCGAGCTTCACCGCACGGCTCCGGGTCAAGATCCCGAGCTCGCCGGGCAATGGCGCATACGTTGGTCTGTCCCTCCGGACACGTTGGTCCCGGTACAACAAGCGGTCGCGCTCGGCGGGCAGCTGACCGCCACGGTCGCAGTCGAGCGAATTCGATTGTTGCAGTCTGCGCTCGATCCGTGGCCGCGGTTGTGGACACAGGTCGAAATCGCGCGACTGCTCCAAAGATCAGGTCCGGCCGAACGCACGGTCGAGGCGTGGCTCGAGGTCTCGCGGCTCGCTGAAACTGCACAAGTCCCCACCGAGGTTACGCGCGGGCTCCGTGCCGCGGCCTATGCACATCTGCTCGCCCGCGAATTTAGCGAGGCGCGTGCTCTGTTGGATCAGGCGGAAGCGCTCGACCGCACAGTCGGCAATCACGTCGGTTTGGCGCGCGCACAACGTTATCGCGCGCTGATCGATCAGGAGCTCGGCTTTACGCGCACGGCCATGGATGTCCTCACGAACAGTGCAGCGCAGGCTTGGTCGCTCGGCCTCGACTCGGACGCCGCGCTCGCGAAACGTTTTATGGCACCGATTCTCTCAGACGACGGACGCCATCACGCTGCGTTGACTGCGCTCGACGAGGTCGCGGAACACTTCGAACAACGCGCACCCCGAGTGGAACGGATGTGGTACCTGAATGACCGTGCTCGCACGTTGATGCGCGGCATGGTTTACGGCGCTTTCGAGGTCGACGCGAATACCGTGCGCGCCACGGCGGCTCGCGCTCTATCGATCGCCGGCGAGCTTCGCGACTCTGCATTTCAGGCGACCATCCATACAAATCTCTTGGCGCTCGAAGACTACGTTCAAGACCGCGAAGGTGTCCGCCGCGAGCTTCTTGCACTCTCCAAGATCGACGCCCCCGCACGTGTCTTCGCGGACATTCATGCAAAAGTCAGCGAGGCTCGCTTTTTACTCGAAGACGGACGGCTGGACGATGCCGCGCGGCTCTTCGAGGAAGTCCGTCAATTGGCCCAAGACCAAAATGCAGGCACCGTTTCCGACTTCAGTTGGCGCGCCGACTACGGCCTGGGTCAGGTCGCTGCGGCCCGCAACGAACGTTCGCGCGCATTGAGCTATTTCCGCGCTGCACTCCGCGGTTTGGAGGAGGTCGGCGCGCGGACTCGACTTCGCGATTCTCGATCTTGGTATTTCGCAGATCGCCGCGCCCTGGTCGAAGACACGGTGGAGCTGCTTCTCATCGAGGGAGCGGTCGAGGAATCATTTGTGGTGTTGGACGCGGCCCGCGCACGGGTCTTGCTGGCGCTGGAAACTTCGGTCGAGCTGGAGCGTTTTCCGGCCCCTGCGCGAGCGTTTTGGTCGGACCAGGTCGGTTCCTATCTCGAGCTTCGCGACCGCTTCGAGGCTCAAAAAAAGGACCTCCCCCTCCTCAGCGGCGCAGCGCGCGCGGAGCAGGAGCTCGAGCTGAAGACGATGCGAAGCGCGCTCGCCGAGAAGCTCGACGCGGCTTATCTCTATCTCGAAAAGGAGCTGCCCAAGAGCGCAAGCGAAGCGGTGGCGATCCGCTCGCTTTTGGCCGCGGACGAAGCGCTGTTAACATTGTTCCCGCTTCGCGATCGTGTGCTCGCATTCATCGCGACGCGCGAGCGACTCCAGTGGTGCTGGACTTCAGAAGACACGTTCGAGCTCGCGCCGGAGGAGCTCGCCGGCATGAAACATCTTTATGTCGTCGCCGGCACGCCTCGGCTCGAAGCTCGCCTTTTCGACGGTCCCGGGAGCTGGCTCATCGAACAGGTGAGCATGAGCTTCTTGCCCTATGCACAAATCCTCCAGCATGCGGCGCCGTTCCCGTCGGGACCCGCGGTGATCGTCGGAGATCCGCGTTCGGATCTTCCGTTTGCGCGGCGCGAAGCAACAGAGGTCGCCGCGCGTCTCACCGATGCCACGCTGATCCTCGGCCCGCATGTTCGCCGCGAAACTGTGCTCGCCCAGCTCGCCGGCGCGCGGGTGTTTCACTTTGCCGGACACGGTGTGCTCGATCCGCTGGAGCCTTGGGATGCCCATTTGTCGTTGAGCAAAGATGAGGTGTTGACGCTCGAAGATTTGCTGCTGGTGCGGCCGCGCATTGGGCTGGTCGTGCTCAGCGGATGTGGCACCGGCAAAACACATCGCTTGGGGCCGATTGAAAGAGTCAGCCTTCCGGATGTGTTCTTGCTCTCCGGTGCTCATGCGGTCTTGGCGGCCGACCGCGAGATCGCCGACGCCGAAGCGAGCTCCTTTGTCGAAGACTTCTATCGCGCGGGTGGTGCGAGCTCTCCGGCTGCGGCTTGGCGTGAAGCAGCGCTCGCCTCGCGCGGGGCGGGCGGCGATGCGTGGCGCGCGTTTCGCGTGGTGGGCCGCCGATGAGCTCGGAACGTATCGACTCCATCCTCACGTTGACCGGGCCGGCGGCAACTGTGCAGGAAGAACATCCGGCCGACGAGGCCTTCCTGTCCTACCGTACAGGTTCGCTCGACGACGAGCACACAGCACGAGTGGAGCGACATTTGGTTTCTTGCGAGGCCTGCCGTCTGGTCCTCGAAGAGCTTTCGCGCCCGGTTTCGCCGGAACGGGCTCGGGCGGTCAAAGCTCAGCTCGCGCGGACGGCTCCTTTTGTCGCGCGGAGGCGGATCGTCACGACTGCACTGTTTGCAGCCGCGGCTGTGTTTTTGTTCATGCTGCTCCGCCCTGCAACAGAGCAGGCAGCGTCCTTGAGAGACGTGCGTTTCGCGGGACCCGAAGGTGCAATCCGAGAAGTACGCAGCTCGACACGGAGCGCGAGCTCGCCGGTGTTCGACTCGAACAGCCGCATCACGTTCCGCGTGTCGTGGCATGAGGACTTTTCGGGCGAAGGCGCCTCGGTCCTGGTCTGGGAGAAAGAAAAAAACGGCGAGCTCCGCAAGCTCCCCGTAGAGGTGGAGATCGTGCCGCATGGCGGTGCCCACGTCACAATTTCGGCGGGGACTGCTTTTGGACCCCGCGCGAGGGACCTCGAGCTCCACCTGGTCCTTTGGCCGGGTAAGCATCGAGAGGTTTATCGCATTCACTATGAAGGGGGAAAATAATCATGTCTGTTCGTTGGTCATCATTGTTCTTGTTGAGCCTTGCCGGGAGTGTAGCGTTCTTTACTTGTGGGAATACGGAGCGTGGCATTGGAAATCCACCGCCGAGTACGCCGATCTTGGATCCCGTCGTCCGCTCGGGAGGATGTTCGGACTGTAAGGTACACGTCTACGGTCCAACGAAGCTGGTCGCCCAGCTCAAAACTCAAGCGCAGATGCAGACCCCGGTGCCGCTGCAGTACAGCTCGGCAATACTGACGATCAAGGGCTTATCGAAGGCGGGCGTCGAGAACACCTGGGTGCGGGAGCTGAGCACGACCCTAGAGTGGAAGACGGGCAATTCGGTCGTCGCCGACGTGAACCTCGCCGGAGTCGACGCGGATTGGGCGAAGGTCAAAGTGACACTTCAGCTCACGAGTGTGCCGGCGATATTGATGGACCCTGATGTCGTCGCGATCAGCACCGCTTTGTGGATCAATCCGACCGAGCCCGGCTACGCACCTTAGTCAAAGCGATGAGCGGCGATGTCGAGCTGTTGCGGCGGGCGGCGGGTGGAGATACTTCCGCTCAGTCTCTGCTCTATACACGGCTCGACCCGCCGATGCGCACCACGATCCGCCGCGAGCTCCACCGACACAAACACCGCGCCGACGCCGCACAGGTCGACGACCTGGCACAAGAGGTTTGGGCGGTGCTCCTCAAAGATCGCTGGAAACAACTGTTCGCCTTCGACCCCGAACGGGGCGCGCTCGAAGCGTATATTCGCGTGATCGCCGCGCGCGAAGTCGGCAATCTCCTGCAGAAACAGCGCGCGCAGAAACGAGCTCAAACGTTGCTGCCGCTGTCCGAAGAATGCCTCGAAAGCCCGGCGGCTCCGGGCTCGACGCCGGAAGATATGGCGACCGCACATCAGCTCGCTTCGCAGTTGGAGCAACATTTCGCGAGCGTGCTCCCGGAGCGCGGCCATCTCGTGCTTCGTTACGTCTTCTCCGACGGAAAGAAGCCGGACGAGGTTGCCGAGATCCTCGGGCTGAAGCTGCAGGTCGTCTACAACTGGGTCTTCAAGATCCGCAGTGAAGCGACCGCGTATTTCTCTCGCCTTTAACTTTTCTCGACTCCGAGAAAAAGAAGTCTCTTTTTCCAAGTAAGAGTAAGCGCGCCGATTGGACGGCGCCCATATGTCGACTTTTGCACGGAGTCGAACAGGAGACTTTTATGATCAAGGGATATCAGAAATTGTTCGGCGGATTACTCCTCGCGGCGGTAGCGCTCGCGGGCAGGCCGGCCGGCGCGACCGACGACAAGAGTTACATGGGCCTGGAGTGCCGAGTGTATTCGGGCAGCGGAGCGATCGGCGCTTTTGGACAGTTCACCGCGGGTGCGGCCGGAGCGACCGTCCAGTGCGCGATCGTGCGCGATTCGATGGGTGAATCGATCGAGTACCTCCCGGTCTTCGTCCGCGACAACGATGTCGCGGCGGATTTTGCCTGTCGAGTGCACCGGCGAGGCGACACCGGCTCGACCTCCAACTCGACCGAGTTCTACACCAGCGGCACGACCGGCGGCACTTCTTATGAAAAGATCGAAATGTTCTACGATCCAACCTCGGTGCAAGACACCTTCGATCCGACCGACTTCGCTGCGGTGATGCTCATCTGCGACGTTCCCGCGAACAGCATCATCTACAAATACGTCGTCGCGGAAAACGAATAACGAGGGGAGCCGCCGAAGACTATGAAAACGGAAACGTACTATCGAAGATGGGGTATCGTGGGTGGGGCGGTCATTCTCCTCGGTGGCATCGCGTTTGGGTTGTTTCTTTCGGCGGGCGCGTCCCCGCCACTTTCGCGAGCTGCGGAGGTGAGTCCGCGCGAACACCGGGTGCCCGTCGAAGAAAACAGCGTGGAGCTTTTGCGCGCGGAGGTGGCCGCAGTGCGGGCCGAGCTTCAGCGCATCCAGACTGCGCAAGTCGCAAAAGGTGCGGAGTCGAAACCGGGGCCCGAGCTCGCCGAGAAGCCGAGCAAAACACGGCCGACGGCGGAGGAGCTGGAGGCCGAGGAAGCCGCCGTCGTAGAGCGGCTCGATCACCGCATTGCCGCCGAAACGCGGGATCCGGAGTGGAGCCCGGCAGCCGAAGCGGCGTTATCGCAGCTCGCGGATGTCGCCGGGGGTGACCGCGTGATTTCGCTCGAGTGTCAGTCGAGCCTCTGTCGGGGCGAGCTCGAACACACGAGCGCGGATGCGCAGGAACGTTGGATGGAGCGTGTCGCGATGTTCAAGATGCGGCGGGGTGCGACGATGGTGAAGCCGGTCAACGGCGAGGGCGGGATCCGCTCGCTGCTCTACGTCGCCCGCGAGGGCCACCCGCTGACCTCAAAACACTGGTAATCGCTTTAGCCCTCCCCTTTTTCTTCGCCTTCGCCTTTGTTTCGTCGAAGCACATCTTCGGGATCGAGACCGAGCTGCTTCAAAGTCTCACGATCGGGCGCTCCGGTCCGGGCGAGCTCGTTGTCTTGTTGGAACTTCTCCAGCGCACGCGCGACCTGGGTATCGAAGTGACCCTCTTCCACCGAATTGAGGTATCCGCGATCGATCAGCGCACGCCGGATCATCGACGCACCTTCCGGAGTCATCATTCCTTCGGGGGACGAGGCCAACGGCACACCGGACTGACTCTCCGGCTCGATTTTGCCCTTCTTCGCATCCTCGGGCTTCGGCCCGCTCTGCCCTAAATTTCGCTTCGCCACTTTCGGCTTCTTGACTTCGCCCTTCTCCTCCGATGCAGAGGCCGAGGCTGAATCCGAATCCGACGACGAAGCTTGCGGCGAGGGCGCCTGCTGCGAAGTCGCGCACGCCGACAGGCTGAATACGACAGTTGCGATCACTCGATATCTCATGACTTCTTCTTCTCCGTCTCGTTCGTCGGCTGCGCCTTCGGGCCCACGTTACCTTTTTGGAGACCCTCCACCGCCTGTTCGATCACACCCTCTTTTTCCTGGGCTTTCGGCGGCGGCAGCTGGTTGTACCCTTCCGTCATTCCCAGCACGAACGCGTTCCGCAGCAAGCCGATCACCGTCGGCCACAACTGTGTATCCGGTTTGTCGACTTTGCCGTGGATCGGGATCACCGTGGCGACCGTCTTTTCGCCTTTCGCCCGATTCGACAAAAGGTCCAAAGCGACATCTGCGAGCACCGCTTTCACTTGATTGAGCAAGCCCGGTTTTCCGGCGGTCACCTCGACATTTTTCAACAACGGTTTCACGCCGCCGGTGATCACCCCGTCTTTGGTCACGAACTCTGCAAATACGTCCATGGTGCCTTTTTCCGCACGGAGGCCCGTCTCCGAAGACAACATCTCGCTGAACTCAGTCAGGTCGAGGCCGACGACTTGTGCACGGCCCGCGAAGTTGAGCTTCGACTGCAGCGGATCCGCCGTCACGAAGACGTTCAGTTTGCCGGAGTCTTGAATGTCGCCCGCAGCGGCCACCGTCGTCGGCGCACCTTCGTTGAGCGCCGCACGGGTCGCGATGTTCTCCACTGTACCGTCGAGCTTGCGGAGGTGGATCTTCGGGAACTCGGGCACCGTCTTGTCGATGAAGACCACTTCGCCGTTGCGGACTTGGATGCGGTCGATCTTCAGCGGGAAGAGATCTTTCAGCTTCTGCCCGAGGTTCGGATCTTCGGGCTCGAGCTGCTCGTGTTTCTCCGACTTCGCGGCGATCAGATTCACCTTCGGATTTTCCACCTCGATGCGCCCGACCAACTGCCGATTCAATAACTGCCGCGGGAACACCGCAAAGGTAAGACTTCCAAGAGCGACGAACGGCTCTTTGCGTCCACCGGCGGACATCTTCACCATCGACAGATCATCGATCTCGTACTCCAGCGCCCACAATCGAATCTTCACATCGGAGAAGTCCGAAGAATAACCTTCGATGTTGTCGAGCTGCTTGCGCGTCTGCCAAGTGACGACCGGATCGAGCGCGAGCTGCACCCCGACGATCAGAAGCACGATGATCGCGAGCGTGATCCAGGGCCATTTTCGGCGCCTTTTCTGCGGATGTACCATGATACCCGTCAGTCATTGCGATGACCGTGCCGCCCCTTTCGGCTGAATTCTCCCCCCTATTTTGTGTCTGATTCATCGGCTCACCGAGGCGAAAAGAAACGGCTTCGGTGATATCCTCCCGCGGCCTTGCACGAGGCCGAAGACTCATTCCGCGAGACGTTCGCCAATGTCTGGGAGACGCTCCATCTCAGGAAGAGCGGCGCGCTCGATCTCGCTGCGACGATCGTCCCGTCCGAAACACGGGGCTCCGCACCTGACCTTGCGATCAGTACACTTCCTTCGCTCTCTCAAGAGCTGGAGCTCGGCCCAACCATCGGCAAAGGCGGCACGGCGATCGTCTATCTGGCGAAACAGCTCGCGCTCCACCGCGACGTCGCAGTGAAAGTGGTCCGCCGCGACCAAGACTCTCCAAAAGCGATGCGCGAGCTGCTCGCCGAGGGCTTCGTCACCGGCCTCTTACAACATCCGAACATCATCCCCATCTACGCGCTCGGCAGGAACGACGACGGCGCGCCGATGTTGGTGATGAAGTGTATCGGCGGCACGTCTTGGCGCGACTATCTACGCGAGCCCGAAAAACACACGAACACTTTTGGTGCTCAAAGCGCGCTCGAATTCCATCTCGACGTGTTCATGCAAGTCGCAAAAGCCGCGCACTACGCACACGAGCGCGGCATCATTCATCGCGATCTCAAACCGGACAATGTGATGATCGGCGAGCTCGGCGAAGTGTACGTCCTCGACTGGGGGCTCGCGGTCGCCACCAACGACGGCGGCGGCCGTTTTCGCGCCGCCAAAGAGGTCGACGCCATCGCCGGAACACCCGGCTACATGGCCCCGGAGATGGTCGACTATCAAGGTCAGTTCCCCATCTCACCGCGCACCGACGTCTTTCTGCTCGGTGCGGTCCTCCACGAGATCCTCACCCGGCGCCCGCGAAACAGTGGAACGTCGACCTTCGAGATCATGTTCGCCGCTTATCGCGCAGAGCCGCAACACTACGAAGAAGAGGTCCCGGCCGAGCTCGGGGCGATCGCCAACAAAGCATGTGCTCGTGATCCGAAGGACAGGTATTCGAGCGCCGAAGAGCTCCGCCGCGCGATCGCCGAATACGGGCGCCACAAAGGGTCCGCCGACCTCACCGCGGAGGCCGCCGATCGGCTGATCCGCTTGCAGGCGCTCGCACCGAAACCCGACGCAGACGCGCTTCAGATCGATCGCGCCTTCACCGAAGCACGTTTCGGTTTCGAACAAGCTCTACGCGTGTGGCCCGAAAATCAGCGCGCCAAAGACGGGTTGTATGCGGCGTTGTCCGCCATGGCCGATCGAGAATTGACACGTGGCGCGGTGGAACGGGCCGAAGTTTTGCTCGCGCAGCTCCCGGACGCCAAAGCCCTCCACGCACGGCTGGTCACGCTCAAAAACAAGAAGCTCGAGGAAGCGAGCGAGGTCGCGGAGCTGAAGAAGATCTCCGCGGAGGTCGATGCGAACGTCGGGCTCGCCGCTCGTTCGCGTTTTGCGCTGGTGCTCGCCGTCGCTTGGACGATCTTGCCGCTGGTGATGTCGTACGCGCGTCGAAGCGGCTGGGTCGTCGTCACCAACTTCGAGTATCTCATGCAAGCGTCGATGTTCGGCGCCGTCTTGCTCGCCGGGGTGTACATCGGAAGACGTGCATTTTTGAAAAATGACCATAATCGCCGAGTCATCAGCGCGGCCTTGCTCGTCTTCATCGGCATGGTGCTGCACCGGTCCGTAGCCTGGGCGCTCCACATTCCTCATCCGGTGGCGCTGACGCAGGAGCTGTTCTTGTACGCCATCTCACTCGGCTTCATCGCTATTTTTGCGGACGCCAAGATCGGGGTGTCGGCGACTGTTTATGCAGTCGCCTTCATCACCTCCGGCTTCTACACGGAATACGTCTACGAGATCACCGCGATCGCCAACGGAATCGCACTGTCTGCAATTGCACTGCTTTGGAGTCGGAGAAATACGCTCGCCGTACTCTCTTTGTTGTTGTTCTCTTGTGCGGAGCTGGACACTCAAAAAGGACTGTTTCGTTGCGCCGGCGATCTCGACTGTAGCGAGGGTTGGCGCTGCGAGAGCGCAGTGTGCACGGACCGCGCGCAGGTGCCCGACGCAGCGATCATTCCCACGGACTGCGACCCGCCCTGCAGCGCCTTTGCGACCTGCGATCTCGAGCGCAACACCTGCATCATCGATCACGGCAACTGCATCGAGACCGATTCTTCGGCGACAGCGAACGGGTTCGATGCCCACTTCATCGATCCACCCGGGATCGGCGGCCAGCTTCCGCGAGACATCGATCGCCTTTCGGCCGCGAGCTGTTACCCGAACGGAATCCGCTTGGCTCAGGCCGCGGACACCGGCGGCCTTTGGTACAGGCTGCCGCTCGTCTTCGACCGCTTCCGCCTGAGCGCGACGATCGAGGTCCAGCCCGACGAAACTTTCGGCTTGGGCGACGGCATCGCGCTGATCTTCGTCGAACAGCTCCGCGTGCTCGGAGGCGGCGGCGCCTATCTCGGCTACGACGGCCTCACCGGCTACGCGCTCGAAGTCGACTACGCCGCCAGCGAATTCGGTTGTACTCCCGAGATGGAGCCCGCGGCGCCGCACCTCGCGTGGATCCGCACCACCACCGCTTCGCTCGGACGTGCCTGCGGCGAACGATTGCTCGGAGCCAAGACGCTCGAGCGCGCCTCCGGTGTTTTCGAGATCTCCATCGAAGTCCACCCGCGGGACGCGGCGCACGCACATGCGGTGATCGCGCTCGACGGCGTGACCCAATTCGAGGTGGAGACGCCCTACTCCGCGTTCACCGGATACGCCGGCGTGACCGCGGGAACAGGTGCACTCAGGGCCATCTTCACCGTGCGCAGGCTGCGCTTCGAAGAATTATAGAGCCTCGATTCAGATTCTCGGCGCTCGCCGCCGTATTCGCAGCCATGTTAATCCGGCGAAGACGAGCACACTGATCGAAAGATCAGGTCGACCGGCACCGCGACAAGCGCAGCCCTCTTCTTCTTCGACTTCGGGCCCGAGCGCCGTTCCACCGTCGAAAGCGGCCGCGTCGGAGACGAGCGCCGCGTCCGCCGTGACCTGCGCGTCGTCTTCTTCATCGATGACGCCCGCATCCATCGCAGCCGCGCCACGCACGGTCCGATGCACCCAGCCCTTCGACTGTGCCCCGTCGCCCGCAGCCTGCGCGACCACCAAGAGCTCTACGTCTTCGAGCGGCAAGGTGAGCGCAACCTCGACCCGGTCACCGAGCGACTCCGCGACGGTCGCGCCGTTCACGTAGATTGCCATGCGCGCGATCCCTTCCGGATGCGACGCGGTCGCGATCAACAGACGATCGCCCGCGATCGTCTCACCGTCGCTCGCGTTGACCTGTACGATCGGACGGGTAGCGTACGGCGCCGCCATGACATCGCCGAGCACCAAGTTTCGCCAATACACGAACGGCAAAGACGCAAAATACGCTTCGCCGAGCGTGAAGCCGTCGACGTAATCCACCAACAGCTCGCGCCCCGGAAAACAGTTGTTGAGCGGCTCGTCGGTCGTTCCGTGGACACCCGCGACACCGCTCGCGACGAAACGCGCGATCGACACCTGCGACTCACCGTTCTCCGTAAAATTATCGGGCACCGCACCGTAGCTGGTGAGATTGTCGGCGATCGATCCGGGGAGAAAAATGTTCCCTTCGATCGTCGTGCCGAGGCCCGCAGCTCCCGTGAAAAATGCAGCGACCGTCGAGCCCCGCGTGTTCGCGTCGAAAGGAACACGCACCACATCGTCAAATCCGCGTGCGAGCAAAGCATCGATCACCGGTTGATATTGATAGTCGAGCGCACCGCGCGCCGGATCTGCGCCGTTCATCAAGACGAACGTTCCGCGTGCGCCGCCGAGCTCTTCTGCGGCCAGCGCGGACGCAAACAACATCGCTGCATCTTCGTAGGTGCGCCCGTGCAGCATGGTCACCAACAACGGGCGGTGATGATGCCCGTCGCGATCACCTTCCCATCCCGCGAAGAACGCATCCCGGCGGTACGCGCTCGTCCAGCGCGCGGCATAACACGGCGTGTTCCCGCACATCGCGTCGTTGCCCGGTGGTTGTCCGAGCATCGGAAGGTCATCGCTGGTCGTCGAGCGCCAACGGCGAGCGCGGCCGCGAGCGAGACACGTTCGCTGCGCGTGGCATCGATGGGGATCGCGACGCGCAGCGGTACACCGCGCATCAACACCACCGCTTCGATGCGCGCAGCATGAACGCCGAGACACGCGACCAAAGGATCGAGCAGCGACGCCCGAAACTGCTCGAGCGAGAGGTCGATCTCTGTCGAGAGGTCGAGCAGGCACATCTGCACGCGCGGGATCCCACGCGCGCTTCGATACGCTTCGCCGAGCGCCACGCTCTCTGCGTCGTTCCGATTTGCCACGATCGCCGTGGAGTCCGGCCCCGGAACCGCGTTCGCCGCGCTCGGCGCGACGATCATAATTGCCGTAAGTCCGCACCACGCCCTGGAAGTCACGTGGCCGTCACACTCCCGTCACATTCACTGTTTATCAAGCCCACACATGATCACGCGGAGCGCGGCTCTGACCCTGTCCTTCATCTTTGCAGCCTCTCCCCTGGCTGGGTGCAAGCGTAACCAACAGAGCTCGCTGACCATCGCCGGATCGACCTCGGTGCAACCGTTCGCCGAAAGGTGGGTCGAAGCATTCCGCGCCAAACACCCGGACGCACAATTTCATGTTCAAGGCGGAGGGTCGACGGCCGGCGTACAATCCGTCGTCGACGGCGCGGCGCAGATCGGTATGTGCTCCCGTGCGCTGAAAGCGGATGAAGCAGAGAAGGCGAAAGGGATCGTCGTCGCACGCGACGGCATCGCCATCGTGGTCAACAAAGACAACCCGGTCGGCGATCTCACGCTCGACCAGATACAAAAGATCTTCACGAGCGAAGTGACCGACTGGAAAGACGTCGGCGGCAAAGAAGGAAAGATCACCACCATCACGCGCGAAGACGGTTCGGGCACCCGCGGAGCCTTCGAAGAGCTCGCGCTCGGTGGAAAAAGGATCGCGGCCTCCGCGCTGGTGCAAGACTCCACCGGCGCCTTGCGCCAGATGGTCGGAAGCGACGTCAACGCGGTCGGCTACATCTCGCTCGGCCTCGTCGACGCTTCGGTCAAAGCGATCCACGTCGGCGGTGTCGCCGCGACGGAAGCGGAGATCGACGCGCACAAATATCCGCTGGTTCGGCCCTTCCTCTTCATCGTCAAAGAGGAACCGCAGGGTGTGGTCAAAGAGCTGATCGACTTCATCCATGGGCCCGATGGCCAAAAGATCACGCGCAAGGAAGGCCTGCTTCCTGCCGCGGAAGCGAAGTGAGGTGAACTGTGGCTGCATCGCGACTCAAAGTTCCAGACAAGGTCGTCGAACGCGCGTTGTTGATGCTCGCGTTCAGCTCGATCGCCATCCTGTTGCTGATCACGCTGTTCATCTTTCGTGAAGGTGGACCGCTGCTCGCAAAGGCGGGTGTGAGCAACTTCCTCGGAACGACCTGGAGCCCGACGGAAGGAAAATACGGCATCTCCTTGATGATCGTCGGATCAGCGGCGGTCACTTTCGGTGCCTTGCTCTTCGGCGTTCCGCTCGGCATCGCCTGCGCGGTCGTTCTCGCAGAAATGGCGCCGAGGCGCGTGCGCGGCATCTTGAAGCCGACGATCGAGATCATGGCCGGCATTCCTTCGGTCGTTTACGGCTTCATGGGATTGGTGGTGTTGCTCCCGCTGATCCGCACCACGCTCGGTGGCCCTGGCGCTTCGGCGCTCGCGGGCTCGGTGATCTTGGGGATCATGATCCTCCCGACGATCATCGGCATCTCCATCGACGCGCTTCAAGCCGTGCCGCGCTCTTATCGCGAAGCTTCACTCGCGCTCGGCGCAACGGAATGGCAGACGATCTGGCGCGTGGTGCTTCCGGCCGCACGTTCGGGCATCGTGGCCGGCGTAATCCTCGGCCTCGGCCGCGCCGTCGGTGAAACAATGGCGGTGATCATGGTCGCCGGCAACTCGGTGCAGCTACCGCAGTCCCCGCTCGATTCGGTTCGTACACTCACGGCGAACATCGCGCTCGAGATGGGTTACGCCGCGGGAGATCACCGAGCCGCGTTGTTTGCGACTGGAATCGTCCTCTTCCTGATTGTCATGGTCCTCAATTCGGTGGCGAGCTTTGCCCGCGGTCGCGCTGTCCGGAGGCGCGCATGAAACAGAACATCATGAGTCGATTCTTTCGTCCGCGCAGCACCCAGCTCATCGCCCGCGCATTTCTCTGGTCGAGCATGGCGGTCGCCGTGCTCTTGTTGTTGTTCATCGTCGGCTTCATCCTCGAACGCGGCTTGACCCACGTGACGTGGGAGTTTTTGACGTCGCGGCCGGTGGACAGCGGCAAAGAGGGCGGCGTCTTTCCGATGATCGTCGGAACCTTGTGGGTGGTGTTGCTCGGGGCAGCGATCGCCACACCGCTCGGCCTGGGCACGGCGATCTATCTGACGGAGTACACGCGCGAAGGTCTATTGACGCGGATCATTCGTTTCGGCGCCGACTGCCTCGCCGGTGTCCCTTCGATCATCTTCGGCCTCTTTGGCTTCGTCTTTTTCGTGCTGACGCTCGGTTTCGGTTGGTCGATCCTCGCCGGTGGTCTGACGCTGGCGTTCATGATCCTGCCGACGGTGATCCGCACTTCGGAAGAAGCGATCAAAGCGGTTCCAGCGTCGTTTCGCGAAGTGGCGCTCTCGCTCGGAGCGGCCAAATGGCAAGGCATCGTGCGGGTGGTGTTGCCTTCGGCGCTGCCCGGAATCCTCACCGGGATCATTCTCGGTATTGGCCGATCGATCAGTGAGACGGCGGCGGTGATCTTCACCGCGGGCTCGAGCTTGTCGGACGTCATCCCCACGTCTTTCTTCGATGGAACGCGCACTTTGTCAGTGCATTTTTATCAGTTGGCGCGAGAAGGCATCTCCGCAGACAACGCCTATGCGACTGCGAGTGTACTGATTCTCGCGATTCTCGTGATCAACATTACTGCATACACGATCATGAATCGCTTCATGAGGCGTTTCCGATGAAGCTCGAGCTGCGGAATTTGACTATCGACTACGGCGCTGCGCCTGTGGTCCGCGACGTGAATCTGTCGATTCCGCAGAGCTCGATCTATGCATTCATCGGGCCGGCGGGCAGCGGAAAGACGTCGATCTTACGTACGATCAACCTGCTCTCGCAGGAGATCGATCGCGCGAACGTCAAAGGTGAAGTGTTGCTCGACGGTGTCGACATCCTCACCAGCAAAGACGATCGCACCAATATTCGGCGGCGCATCGGGATGGTCTTCGCCACTCCGCAACCGCTTCCAGGCTCGATCTTCGACAACATCACTTTCGGGCCGCGGCTCGCAGGGACCCGCAATCAGAAGAAACTGGAAGAGCTGGTGGAGAGCAGCCTGCGCGCGGCTCAGCTCTGGGACGAGGTGAAGGATCGTCTTCATCTGTCGGCATCCGCTTTGTCGGGCGGACAACAACAACGTTTGTGTATTGCGCGGACGATCGCGCTCGAGCCGGAGATCATCCTGCTCGATGAGCCGTGTTCCGGCCTGGATCCGATCTCCACGCTGAAGATCGAAGAAACGATGGAGTCGCTGCGCTCGCGCTTCACTTGGCTGATCGTCACCAACAACACGAAACAAGCGGCGCGCGTCAGCGAGAGAACTGCTTATTTCTTGCTCGGTGAGCTGGTGGAAGACGGTCCGACGAAACAACTGTTCACGGCGCCGAAAGATCAGCGGACCGCGGACTATATCGAAGGACGGTTCGGTTGATGGACGCTCCGATGTTGCGCACCGAACACCTCGATCTGTACTACGGATCGTTTCGCGCGTTGAAAGACGTCAATATCCAGATCACCGCGCATCGGATCACCGCGCTGATCGGACCGTCCGGCTGTGGAAAGTCGACGTTGCTTCGCACCTTCAACCGCATGAACGACCTGATTCCCGGCGTGCGCATCGAAGGCAAAGTGGAGCTCGAGGGCCGCCCGGTCTACGGGCCGAAGGTCGACATCGACGCGCTTCGCAAACGGATCGGCATGGTGTTTCAGCGGCCGAACCCGTTTCCGCTGACCGTGTTCGAAAATGTGGTCTACGGACCGAAGATTCACGGGCTCGCCAAACGCGCGGAGCTGATGGCCATCGCCGAGCGCAGCCTGAGCGCGGTCGGGTTGTGGGACGTGCTGAAAGATCAGCTCGATCGCGACGCGACCTCGCTGTCCGGCGAACAACAACAACGATTGTGCATCGCGCGCGTCATTGCGGTGGAGCCCGAGGTGTTGTTGATGGACGAGCCGTGCTCCGCGCTCGATCCCATCGCCACCATGCACATCGAAGAGCTGATGCGGGAATTGGTGGAGCGTTTCACCATCGTCATCGTGACGCACAACATGCAGCAGGCGGCGCGCGTCTCCCACGACACGGGTTTCATGCTACTCGGTGAGCTCGTCGAGATCGGGCAAACCAAACAAGTATTCACCAGCCCGACAGATCAACGGACTGAGGACTATGTCTCGGGGAAATTCGGTTGATCAGGGGGAGAATCGTATGACGGAGCATGGACACATCGCGAAATCTTTCGACGAAGAGCTCCGCGGGCTCAAAGACCGCATCTTGGCGATGGGCGGAATCGTCGAGAAACAGATCGTCGACGGAGTCCGCGCTTACGCAACTCGCGACGTCGCGCTGGCGAATCAGGTGATCGAGCGCGATCGCGAGATCAACTTGAACGAGCTGGCGATCGACGAGACCTGTATTCATCTGCTGGCGATCCGCCAGCCCGCCGCGTCGGATCTGCGCTTCATCTGCGCGGCGCTGAAGATCGTCATCGATCTCGAACGGATCGGTGACCTCGCGCGGAATATTGCGAGTCGCGCTTTGGAGATCGTCGGTTCACCTCCGCTCGGTTCGGTGGTGGACCTTCCGGAAACGGCGAACGCGGCGCGCGTGATGTTGAAGGATGCGCTCGATGCCTTCGTCGACCGCAACGCGGCAAAGGCCGAACGTGTGCTCGAGGACGACGATCCCATCGACACCTGGTTGAAACGCGTCATTCCCGAGGTGACGGCGGAGATGAAGCGTGATCCCGAGACCGCCGAGTCGGGCGTCTCGATGATCTCGGTGGCGAAATACATCGAGCGCATCGCCGACCACGCGACGAACCTCGCGGAGATGGTCGTCTACATGGTTCAAGGCAAAGACGTGCGCCACCGCTGGTCGAGGCGCCCGCTCTGAGCTAAGACCCGCGCGTGAGCCTCTACTTGTCGCTGTTGTTGGCGGCCACGTCGACCGTCTCCACCGCGACGGTCGCTCCGACGAACACCGCGACGGTCGCTCCGGCTGTATCGCCCCCTCCGCGCTTTTTGTCCGTGGGGACAGATGGTGTGTTTTATCCCGGCGTCCTCATCCAAGGATGGTTCATCGCTTCACGCGGTGAGGCGACGACCTCGACATTTCGACTGCGCCGCGCCGAGCTCCAAGCGAAGGGCGAGCTGACGACTTGGCTCAATTATGGTTTGGTGATCGATTTCGCGAAGGTGCTCGAAGCACCTTCGACACGTGCGCTCTCTGCGCTGCAAGACGTGACGGTCACTTTCAAGTCGAAATACGTCGACGCGACGGTGGGCCAGTTCAAGATCCCGGTCAGTTGGGAAGGCTTCAATTCCTCAACGAAGTTGTTGTTTCCAGAGCGGGACATCGTCGCCACGACGTTTGGTGACAAGCGCGATCTCGGCGTACGGCTCGCGAAGAAATTCGAGTATGTGTACTACTCTGTTGGCCTATACAACGGTACAGGTCAGAACCTTTTGGACAACAACAACTCGAAAGATGTCGGTGTCCGAATGGAGCTCTATCCGATCGAAGGTTTGATGATCGGTGGTGTCGGCTATATGACTGTCGGCAAACGCCAGGCAGAGGGAGCTCGGGACCGCTTCGAAGTCGATTTGCGTTTTGAGCGCTCGATTTTTTTGCTGCAAAGCGAATTTATTCACGGCGAGGACGTCGGCGGAAACGGTGTTCGGACCAAGGGTCGCGGATTTTATGCTGCCGCGGGAGTGAAGGTGTTTCCGGAGGTCCAGTTGGTCGGGCGCTTCGGTTATCTCGATCCCGATATCTCCGTTGATCTGCAGCCTTCGGGGAGCACGATCCGCGATGAGATGTGGCACTACGAGGGCTGCGTCAACGTGTTCATCTATAAACAAGAGGTGAAGGCGCAGCTCGCGGCTTCCCGGTTTGTTTATGAGTCGCGCACTGCGGTCACCGACGTGACTCTGGCTCTGCAAGTCGCGTTTTAGGTCTTGCGATAGGTCGCGATCGACAACAGGCCGCTTTCGGAGAGAACGACGTCTGTGTTGTCGGGCATGAGCGCGGCGAGCTCGTCGGCGCCGCGTTCGTAACACGGCCACTCGAGCAGCCACTCCCGCGCGTTCCGCGAGCTGGCGCTCTTGTTGGTGTTGAGCGCGATCAGGACGCCGTTTTTGGCGAGACAGCTCGCAAGATGATCGAGGCTTTCGCGGGCGGCTTCGTCGTCGAGGACGTCGAGATGCGAGCTGACGAGGATGGCGTCGAAACGTTCCACGGACAACGTGTGGCGCACGCGGTGAAGCGGCGCGTTCATCGAACGCGGGTGGAGGTTCCACGGTGCGAAGGCGACATCTTCCAGGAAAGAGAGCGCGGCCGGATCGTCGTCGACGATGGTGATCTGTTCGGCGCCGGCATCGCGCAAGGCGCCGGCATAGTCGGCGACATGGCGTGCGCCGCGCGGCGAGACGTCCAAAATCGAGAGCGGCCCCTGTTTCCGGAAGCGCTCGCGCAGCAACATCCGCGTCAGGTGACCGCGCCGTTCTTGAATGGCGCGCGCGAGATCGAGCTCGGCGAACGCGTGGTCGAGGCAAGCGACCAGCGCAGGCTTGAGCGGATCACCCTTCGCGTGGTTGGCGACGGCCTCGAGGCGTTCGAATAAACCGAAGTCACCCGCGTAGCCGTGCGGTTTGTAGAGCGCGCGGCTCCACAGCTCGGAGCGCCACAACCAAGGCCCGAGGATTTCGCGCACTTCGCGCTTTGCGGCGTCGATCTGTACTTTTGGCCAGGTCTCTTCGGCGCGGGCGAACGTCGCTGCGAGCGAGGTGATCTTCTCGGAGAGCTCGCGCTTCACGACTTCCGCCGCGACCTCTTGGCCGGCGCGACGTACGCGGCGCTCGAGCTCGGACAGATACGCGGCAAAGCGGTTTGCGGACTCGCTGAGCGGCGAGACGGGCCGCGCGAGGGCGAGCAGCCGGGGAGTGGGTGCGCCCACGTGGGGAGAGTGTCGGAGCAACTGCTCCCTGTGACATCGCGCAAAACGCTACGTGAGCTATTTCGCGTCGTTAGGCCTTGACGCTGATGGGGTCGACCATCTAAATGCACCCCCGGCGCCCGGGTGGCGGAATGGTAGACGCAGTGGATTCAAAATCCACCGTATTCACGTACGTGGGGGTTCGACTCCCCCCCTGGGCATCCCGATAATCATAGGCTCCGCGGCACTTCAAGCCGTCCAACCGCGGAGCCTTCGTTGCAAAACGTGACCGAAACGTGACCAGCTAGGGCCGACCCGCGCTTATGCGGGACGACTCGAGTGGAGGTCACTTTGGGCTCGGTCTTCAAACGTCCCGACTCCGAAATTTGGTGGATCACGTTCTCGCGCGGCGGCCGGCGCTTTCGTCAGAGCGCGGACACGACGCGAAAGCAGGAAGCGCAGGCGCTGCTCGCGAAGCTCGAGCATCAGGCGTTCGAGGCGCAGCACTTTCCGGCGAAGCGCAAAGCGGGCCTGAGCGTCGCCGGACTGCGCGACAAGTGGCTCGAGGCGAAGGCGCACAAGCGATCGCTCCGCGCGGACAAGACGCGCTTCGAAACCATCGTCGAACATTTCGGCGCGTCGACGATGGTCTCCTCGATCCTCGGGGACGACGTGATCCGATTCGCGGCCGAGCTCGCGGCGACGAGGGTGCGCGGCGATCGCCTGATGAGCACGGCGAGCGTGAATCGGCACCTCGCCCTGCTCCGCTCCGCGCTGCGGTTCGCGTCCAAACAAAAGTGGGCGACCGGTGAAGCGCTCGACGCGATCGAGCTGCAGCCCGAACGGAACGAGCGCGATCGAATCTGCACGCGCGAAGAATTCAAGAAACTGATCGCGACCCGCGACGGCGAGCTGCGGCTGGCGATCGTGATCGCCTTCCACACGGCGATGCGTCTGGGCGAGATCGTCGCGCTGACCTGGAGCCGCGTCGACCTCAAACAGCGGATCATCAAGCTCGGCGCCGGCGACACGAAGACGAACGCGGGTCGGAAGGTTCCACTGCGTCCCGAAGTGATCGTCGAGCTGGAGCGCTGGCCGCGCGCGATCGACGGCGGACATCTTTTCCAGCGTACGTCGGACGACCTCTCCTCTCGCTTCCACAAGCTCTGCGCGAAGCTTGAGATCGAAGATCTGCGGTTCCACGACCTGCGGCATACGGCGCTCACGAGCCTGCGGCGCGGCGGCGTCGACGTGTTCACGATGCAGGCGATCAGCGGCCACAAAACGATCGCCATGTTGAGGCGGTACCAGAGCGTCGACGAGGACGATCTGCGCGCGGCCATCGACAAGGTGCGCGCGTGACGTCCGACGACGAACCAAGCTACGAAGAAGTGCGGCTTTGGTGGGCAGAGGAGCAAGCACGCCGCCATGCGGATCGACTCGCCCGACCCGAGAAGTGGAGCGCGCTACGCGACGTTTGTGTTGAGGCCGGCAACGTGCGCCAGCAGCCTGATCAGCCTGAGCTAAAAGATAAAATCGCAGCAGCGTTCGGACTTCTCGGCCGGCCTCTGCCGGAGGAAGCCGCATCTCTTTTCCGACGCGTGCTGCATCGTGATCCAACCGAGCAAGAGTCGGCACGGCTGCGACGTATATGGCATCTACACCGCTCTCCGTTGGCTGCGTTGGTGCGCGCGGGGCGCAAGAAGACGAACGAAAAGAAACGACGAGATCCAAAAAAAAGCCTTCGCCCAAGCGATGCAAGATACCTCGAGATGTATCTTCGTTCGCTGCACGATCTGATACGTGGCCCGCATGCCTTTGCGGAATCACTTAGCGCCGGCAGAGTGTCAGGTCTCAGTCGCGAGATCTGGATCGAGGAGCTCGCCCGTCAACCCGAATGGGCGGGCGAAGCAGATCAGATTATTAGTGATCTTCTCCTATGGGTGCGAGAGCGTGCCCCGGTCGCCGGCGCACCTAAGGATGAAGCTGGTGCACGATGCGAGCTCTTCATCGGAGAGATCCGCACATCATTTGCGATCTCGCTCCGTTCGGCGCGCGAGCTAGCGCGACTCTTGATGAAGGACGCGGGCCACGACGTCGACACGATCGATCCAAAGAAGGTCGCGAACCGCCTGCGCGCGCGTGATCGACGAGGGCGAAAAAAGCGCGCACAAAACAGCACGTAGTTTTGTGCGTCTTTCCGGCAATGAGCGTTCCGAAGCATTCTCTGCGGTATGTTCGTGGCCCTGAATTTCGGTGCGACGTCAACAGAAACCGCGAAGCATACGGGTTTCCGGCGATTCCAACCGTCTGGTTGTACAGGCGATTCCGGCCTAGCGCTGACAAGGTCGGCTCATGGAACGGCAACACAAACCATCTCAGAACACTCGAGCCGAAACGTCACAACCTCGAAACGATCGCGCTGTGCCCGAGGCGAGCGCGCACCTGTCTTTGCTGTCTTTGAAGCACTACCGAGTCCCGGAAGCATCGGAGCTCACTGGCCTCTCTCTCTCAACGATCTGGCGGGCAATTTGGCGCGGAGAACTGCCCTCGAAGCGGAAAGGTCGAAGCGTGCGTATCGCGCACTTGGATCTGCAAACGTGGATGGACAGCTGAATAACCTGATCCTTTGGACACCGCACCGCGAGGCGCGGGCGCCATCGGAACGGAACGTCGGTCAGGAGGATACGATGGGGTGCTCAGGAAGAGCGCCCGCCCCGGATGGTACCCGAGGCGAGCGCGAGCTTTGTCAGGAAGACGAGACGAACAATCACACGCACCAACGCCGGGCTGCAAGGTCCCTGCGCGCGGTAGATCGAGATCGCTGCAAACGCGGCCATGATCTCGAGTCGAATGCCGAGGTTGTGTGGACGACTCGCGACGGAAAACGCACTCGGTGTCGTGCGTGCAAGGTCCAAGACGATGCAGCCTATCGAGCTCGGCTGCGGCGCGGAATCAAGCTTCGCCATACAACGCATCGACGAGGGCCCCGGCCGAGCAGAGAGACGCTGGTCGCACTGCTTCTCATTTACAGGCCGAACACCGTCGCGAGCTGGGCGGGAGTCTCGCTGCGACGGGTGCGGGCGATCTCCAGAGGTGCTCGATGAGTGGCGCGTGTTCTCCACGGATCGAACACGATGCACCCGCGCAGGTTGCGCCACACCCCACGAGCAAGGCGCCGCTCGCGGGTGGCCGAATGACGAACCTCGATCACGCACTCGCATACGCGGCGCGCGGGTGGCCTGTCTTTCCGACCAGGATCACCAAGGCACCGTACACGCAACACGGGCTCAAAGACGCCACGACCAACGCGGAGCAGATCCGCGAGTGGTGGGCACAGTGGCCGAACGCTGGCATCGGCATCGCGACGGGATCGATCGACCCCGAAGGCAAGCTCGAACGGTCGGGCTTCTTCGCGCTCGATCGCGACGACGACAAGGGCGGGAAGATCTCGCTTGAGTCTCTGGAGTTTGAGCATGGATTGCTCTCGGAGACGTTGATCTCTCGGACAGGGGGCGGCGGACGACACTACCTGTACCGAATGCCAGCTGGTCGAGAGGTCAGGAACAAACAAGCGGAGGCGAGCGGGCTCCCCGCGGGGATCGATACGCGCGGGACCGGTGGATACATCATCGCGCCGCCGTCGATGCACGAGAGCGGCAACACGTACGAATGGGAGATCGGGCCGGACGATGAGGTCGAGATCGCCGACGCACCCGCGTGGTTGCTCGATCTGGTGTGTAAGCCGCGCGAGGCGGCGGTGCGATCGGTCGACTACTCGCACGTGAAGAATCCGCGCGCGTACGGCCGGCGGGCGCTCGAGAGTGCGTGCGAGGATGTTCGCAATGCAGTTCCGGCGGCCAAAAACACGCTACTCAACGTGCGCGCGTTCGCCATGCGAGATTTGATCGAGCGTGGGTACATCACGCGCTCCGAAGCCGAGTCGGCGCTGCAACTGGCGGCCGAAGAGCGCGATGGTCGGTCCGCTCATCCGGACGGGACGACGGCGCTGCAGGCGACTATCAAGTCGGGGCTTGGCGATGTGCAGGGTCCGATCGAACCGGGGCCGTCCGCGGTCACGACGAGCGGTTTCGTCGCCAGTCCGGTTGTGCTGCCTTCGGGCGAACCGATGACGGTGGCAGAGCACGTGTTGCGAACGCTTCATCACGATCAACGCGGTCGTCTCTTGCTTCGACGTTGGCGCGAGCAATGGTGGCGCTACGATGATGGCGTTTATCGCGCTGTCGCCGCTGAAGAGTTCACCGGTCAGTTGTGGAGCGCTCTTCGCGATCAATATGTCCGCGGTGTCGAAGCACCGAAACGGTACGCGCCGAACACCTCGAAGATCGCGAACGTTGCAAGCGCAATGCTGGGATTGGGCACGCAGATCGAGTCGGACGCCGAGCCTCCGCTCTGGATCGCAGACCGTCACCGGGCCGCGGCATCCGATACGATCTCCGTCGAGAACGGGCTGCTCAATCTCTCCACCGGAACGTTGTCCGAGCCCACTCCCGAGCTCTTCTCGACAACGAGAATCGCTACGAGGTGGAACTCGCAGGTCCTTCGACCTAAGGCGTGGCTGATGTTCCTTGACTCAATATTTGGAGAGGACGGCGAGGCGATCGCGCTGCTTCAAGAGTGGTTCGGCTACGTGCTCACGTCGGACATGAGCCAACAGAAGATCCTCTTCGTTGTTGGGCCCCGGCGTGGAGGCAAAGGAACGATCGCGCGCGTGCTGACGGCGATGCTTGGAAAGCAGAACGTCGCGGGGCCGACCCTCGGATCCTTTGGGGAGCGCTTTGGCCTTGCGACAATGCTCGGCAAGCCGCTGGCCATCGTCGCGGACGCGCGCCTGTCCGGAAAGGCAGATCAAGCCCCGATCGTCGAACGTCTGCTGAGCATCTCCGGCGAGGACTCAATCGACGTCGACCGCAAACACCGCAGCACCATCACTGTGCGTCTTCCAACGCGCTTGATGATTCTATCGAACGAGTTGCCGATGCTCCGGGATGCCAGTGCGGCGCTCGCGTCGAGAATGATGCTGCTGCAACTCCATAAGAGCTTCCTGGGAAGCGAAGACACTGCGCTCGAGTCAAAGCTGCTCGGCGAGCTCGAAGGTATTCTGTTTTGGGCCGTGGAAGGCTGGAAACGCCTCCGCGTGCGCGGTCGTTTCGTTGCACCGAGATCAAGCCGCGCCGCCGGCGATGACCTCGAGCGCCTTGCGTCTCCGGTAAGAGCTTTCGCAGAAGATGAAGCCGTGTTCGGGGCGGCCGAATGGGTCACTAAGACGTTCGCTTTCGAGCGGTGGAAGGCATGGTGCTCTGAGAACGGGCACCAACCAGGTAGCGCGGAGATGTTTGGCCGTTCGCTTCGTGCTGCGTTCCCTGAGCTTCGAAATGATCAGCGCGAGCCGGGCGGAGAACGACGAAAGCTGTACACCGGCATGACGCTCGAGGGTGCTCGGGAGCGCGGCTGCGGAACTGAGCAAAGCCTGCATGTAAATTAGCGAGTGGACTCATCGTCCCTGCGGCGTCCCTGCGCTCTCAGTGCGGCAACTCTTTGATTGGCCTCATTGTCTCTGTTGTCCTTCTGAATCTCTAAAAATTCTTAAGAGAAAAAAAGAAAGCTTGGAGCACAGAAGAGAGCTCACTGGGACGAGAAGGACGGACCTGGCCATTCGGACACTTACGCCGGGACGAATAGCCCGGGACGAAACCGTGTGAGGTCGCAGGATGCGACTTTTCCGGTGTGTGACGACAAAAACAAAAACCAGCCAGGAGGGCGAAGAATGAGATCACGTATCGGGTGGGACCAAAACCGGCAGAATCGATTGTGCAGAAGTGAGCGACCATGGCCGGGACCGTTGGACTGGCGCGCCTATCGCCTGACCGCACCTCATGGCGTGCCGGACGACGTTGGAGCCTTGTTGCCCGTGTCGGAGCTCGAACAGGTTCCTCGGCGACTTGAAGATCTGGACGTCGAGATCGAAGCTCTCATGCTGCTGTTCGGCGGCATGAGCCCGAGCGGTGTTGCGCGCTTGGTTGCGCCTCGCTCCCACGGTGTTGCGCGCTTGGTGGCTTCTCGCCTTCGAACGGATCGTTCCACTGTTCGATAGGCGATCGATCACGGGAGCGGCGTCATGTGTTCGCCAAATGGTGAAGGTCGGAAATTATAAAACTAACCAAGTTGGCATGCTCAGTTGCGTCACCCAAAGTGTCCAGGGGGACAAACCGGTTAATCCGAACACCAACCGCGCGGTTGGACCAGTAACACCTCGATGACTTGTGCGACCGTTCGTTTGCGTATGACGAAACGAGTAGCACTCACATCTCTTCGCCTCGACGCTTCGCAACTCAGCGCGGCCGACGCGTTGATTCCGGACTTCGCGCGCGAGCAACTCGGCCGCCAGCCCTCAGCGCGGCGAGCATCGCGCCACGGAGTGCTCGTGCGAGCTGTGATCATCGGCCTGAAGGAGATCGAAGCGCGCCCGGCGCTGCTGCTCGAGGCAATCGACCAAACCACTAACCCGAAAAACAAAGGAGAATGAGCTTGAAGGAAGCCAAACCGATCACCCTCGCTGGTGCGCTCGCCCTCGCCGAAGGCTTTGCCGCCAAAACTGACGAGGCCTTCTCATATCAACTCAACAACCCCGAACCGCCTCCGTTGGACGATCGCGCGATCGTAGCCGAATTGAACCGGTTCGCGACCATGGTCAAGACGGCCAAAGCTGCCATCGTAGATCAGGAGCGCACGATCAAGGAGTGCGAGCGCGAGCTCGCCGCGATCGACAGAGCATACCGCACGGGGCGCGGCGGTGTTGGGGCGCTGGACCCCGTGGCAAGCGGAGCGCGTCGCGAACGCGCGCGAGAACGCGTCGCGAAACATCAAGCGGCGATCGGCAAAGCGCATTTCGAAGCTTCGTGTTTACGGCACACGTCTCTCGACCATGCGCTCGCCTCGGCCCTCGGAATCGACGTCGACGCGATCGAAGTAGACGACAGGCCGATCTCGATGAACGCGAACATGCTGGTTCGTTTGTTCAACGGGAAGAAGGTGGATCTTCGACAGGCACGCCTCGATAGGCTCAGCGCCGCAAAATAGACGATTAGTTACCTCAACCAGAAAACCCAGGAAAAGGAGACAGAAATGAAATCGGACAAGACCGCCGGCGAAATGGAACAACACATCCTGCTTCAGGCTCAGCTCTACTCGGCCGAACGACAGCTCGCCAAAGCGATCGCCGCTGGAGTCGGAGGGCGCATGCTCGCCATGTGTCACGAGGAACGCGACCTCGCGCAAAAGGCACTCGCGAACCCCACGATCATGGAAGAGGAGAATCGTAGGATCGCGCAAATCGTCGGGCACGTCGCTCCCGAAGACGTACAAGCAGCAGACGGTGCACTGGCCATCTCCGCCAATGGTCGGCCGATCTACGTCTCGGGCCGTGCGTACGATGGCGAGCGGAGCAAGTGGAACGGCACCTGATCCAAAGGACAAAAATACCTGATCCAGAGGACAACTAACCAAAAGGCCAGGAGGGCCGAACAAATGAAGAAGATCGTTTTGCTGGTTTTGCTGATGTTGCCGTTGAGTGCGATCGCCGACGAACAGGGCACCGCCGAGACAAACGGCTTCATTTCGCGGCACGCGGCGCTCAGCGTCGAGGTCGCAGGTCGCTATGACGATCGACCCGATCACATCGTGCTGATCAGCGCGGACGAGACGACGCGCATACAGTCGGTGGTGAAGTGATGCGGGCGCTCTGCGAAAGCTCGCACGACGCCGAACTGGAGATGCTCATAAAGCATTACAGAGCATCAGGCATGCTTTCGGTGCTAGACCATCTCGAGAACAATGGTGCGCCGTTGATTCGGACACAGGCTCAATCAATTGAACTGTCTGAGTGGATCGCGACAGTTCGCTCTGAGAGAAAACAGGCAGAGGCCAACGCCGAAGCTCTCAAAAGCTCTCTTTTGCAGAGCCTGTCCGACGCAGTCAGATCTGACGTTGAAGATCAATTGTGGGCCCTGGAACAGTATCTAAGGATCCTGGGTAGATTGGTTGACCTCGCGCATCGCGATCTCAATCTCATATCGCTGGAGCACAACACAACCGCGCGGTTGTGAGCGAATCGGCTCAGGTCTCATCGCCAGACTGCGTTCGTGGCGCTCACGTTCGCGCAGAAAATCGCAGACCGCTCGGGCTCTCCGTATTTCGCGGTGACGATCGAGTCGGTCGGCGACGTGAACGGCCTGCGCGTCTTCACGAACAAACGCATCCGCAGGTTCACTGCGCCGGCCACGTTCACCGGCAAGCTTGCGCGCAAGCCGAGCATCGCGCCGGAGATCCAGAATCCACTCGGCGGCATCAGCGAGCAGAGCGCGATCACGGTCGTCCTGCTCGACAAGAACGATGAGGTCACGTCGCACTTCCGCACCGAGGCTCGCGCGCGTACGCGACTCTCGGCGGACGTTGAGCCCGGTGATCTAGAAGTAACGCTCGACTCGCTCACGGGCATCGTTGTTGGATCGGTGCTGCACATCGGTCGCGAAGCGATGCGCGTTATCAGTGTCGTCGCCGGCACCACGCTTGAGGTTGAGCGCGGCTTCCTCGGAACCGAAGCACAACGTCACCTGTCCGGAAGACCAGTCTACCTCAACACGCAATCGCTGATCGGTCGCCGCATCACCGTCAAGCTCGGCTTCGACGACGAAGGCTGTGACGAGACCACGTCGCAGGAGATCGGAACAGGGTGGTCGATCGACGGCATCTCGCTCGATGACGGCCTCAACACGTGGCGAATCCGCGGTCGGTCGCGCTTAAAATACATCGACCGCCTGCTGATGCGGATCGCGTACCGCGGGATCGTTCAAGAAGCGTACACCGATCCGAGCCACTTCAACGCCCAGGGGATCGACGCGCGCACGGGCGCGACGCAACCGAACCGACACTTCAACGATCGCGTCTTCATCGAGATCGGCGGCAACGAACGAATCCTCGCCGACCTCGTGAACACGCCGAGCGGCGATCAGAATCAGCACATCGTCGCCGCGCAACGCGGTGTCGGCGGTACGCGCGCGGAGCAATGGCGCGACGGCGACGAAGCGCGGCAAGTGTTCGTCGCAGATCCTGCGGGCGGGTTCGGAAGCTATCGTTACCAGGCGCCGAATGACGAGACTCTCGATCGCGCCGCGGCTGATTGGACAGCGGTCGATCACCCCGCGCCGATCATGCTTTCGCTGATCACCGGGCATTCGAGCGTTCACAAAACTCTGCCGGACAACTGGGTGCTCGGACAAGGCAACTACTCCGGCCTGCCCGCGGGCGTCGGTCTCGGCGTGCCGATCACGGCGGTCGATGTCGATTCATTTCTCGACGTTTGGTACCGCACGCAAAACTTCCGCATGCCGCACTTCGTGGTGCGTGAGCCGGCGGTCGGCCGCAAGGTGATCGACGAACAGATCTGCCGGCTCTGCGGCTACGACCTGCGCGTCACCGACAGCAAAATAACGCTGAGCTACTTCCGGTCGCCGCTCGAGGGTGAAGCGATCACGACATGGGATGCGTCGAAGATCCTAGTCGAGGAGGGCGACGACGGCAATCGCATGCCGATGATCGCGGTGTCGTTCGACAGCGACATCACCGCGGGCGCGATCGTCTTCAAGGCGCGCACGTCACTCGGCGCTGAGACCGAGTCGACATTCACCGACGCGTCGTTCCCGGAGTTCTTCGGCGACGCGGACGGATACTACGAGGCCGAGGATCACCACATCGAGATCGACGCGTCGGCGGTGCGGATCGACGCGAGCGGAAGTGAGCCCGAGATCCTGAAGCAGCGCGCGCTGCAGATCCTCTACCGCTTTCGCCGTCCATTGATGCGCATCGAGGTGGTGACCGATCTGTCGCAGCAAAACGTGCTGCCGGGACAGCTGCTCTACCTTACGCACGAGCAGATCCCGGACCTCACCACCGGAGTCCGCGGCGTCACGAATCTGATCTGCAGAGTGCTCGAGAAGGGCGAGCCCGAGGTCGGCGAAGACTTCGTCGGCATTCGCTGGGTGCTGATCGCGTACGGCGCAGGCGGTCGATTCGGTCGCGTGACTCCGGCGGCCGGCATCTCCGGCGCAGCGAGCTCGGTCGGCGGCGGCAACTACGACGTTCCGGTTCACGCGAACCGCTACACCGATCCAAACGCACGCGGCGGTCTGCCAACCAACGATGCGCTCGGCTTTCGCGTTGGCGATCGCGTTCGTCTGAAGACGCGCGGCTGCATGCCGATCGTCACGGTTCCAGCCTATCAAACGGTCGTCGCGCGCTCGGCAAACAACGTGCGGCTTGACGGCAACTTCGGAGGACACGCCTCGCTCGCGAGCGGCACCGTGCTCGCATTCGTCAACGCGAACGTTTCGACCGCACAGCAGCTCGCTCGATACGTGCATCTCGCCGACAGAGCCAACCGCACGGTTGGAAGCGGCACGCAAACGCCTTGGACGTACGGTGAGCCCTGAGATGGCGAGCCCCGAAAGCGCGACCGAGCTCGACGTGTATCTGCGGTACCAGGCCGAGACGTTCGTCTTTGGGTTCGCTGCTGGCCAAGCGACCAGGATGGAGACGTTCCGGCCCGAATATTTTCGCGCGCTGAGTGGCCTGTTTCTCCTGCTCGGGCTCAACGAACCCGAGACGTACGGCCGCTGGATGCTCTGGGAAGTGGGGGCTGCGCATGTTTCGTAAGCCCGAGGTCCCTGATCGATTTGGTGCGGTCGAGGATGAAGCGATCATCGACGGCGAGCCCGGGGGCGCTGAGGTTCTTCGTGCGATGGGACGCAACGCGAACCGTCTCGTTGTCCGCGGCGATCTCATCTTTCGCGCGTGCTTCGATCCGGACCCGTCGAGCGAGGGACCGGGCGTGGCGAAGTCGTTCGCGCCTCCGTACTGGCAGCACCTGATCCCGGTGCCGGCCGTTCCAGTGTCGAAGAAGTTCGGCATCACGACCGCGCGCGCTCGCATCCGCATCAGCGTCACCAGCGGTCGCACGATTCTCCTGTATGTTGGGACAGCGCAGCGACCTACGCCGGTCGGCCGTCCAATGGATGAGCTGATCAAGATCCTCGGGACTGGATCGACTGAGCCCTACGACTTCGAGTTTCCGGTGCGCGAACAGCGCGGCGAGATCTTGTCGATCTACTACCGAGCGATCATCGATCCAGTGAACGACCCGCTGATGAACACCGGCACCTTCGGGACGGTGAATCAAGGCGTGGTCGATACCGGCGGCGCGTTCGAGTTCAGCGACAACGGAAGCGCATGGAATGCGAGCGGCGCGAACCAGCCGCATCTCGGCGGACACTACGTCTACTTCACGGACTCGAGCGACACGACGCCGATCCACGGACCCGCCGAGGTTCGGCAGACGGTTTCGGCCACGAGCCTTAGCTTCTATCCGCCAGCTCCGCAGCACCAAGCGTTGCGAGGGTCGACGTTCACGCTACGTAAGCTGCCCGCGGTTCAGCTCGTGTCGATCGCCATCTACGGCAAGAGCCGCGAGGTGCCGGCGTGACAACTGGCGCTCATTTCGCACCGCCATCGATCTGCTTATTCGAGGTGAGCCACGCCTCAACATCGGCCTGCTCAAAGCGCAGCTGCTGGCGCGGTCCGCGACCGCGACCCTTGAACTTGACGCACGGGATCTCCGACTTCGAGAGCCGGTAGACTTGAGACACAGAGACGTTGAGGCGCTCCGCGACCTGCGCGGGCGTCCACATCATCGTGGGAATCTTGCGTTCTCCTACCGGTCTGTCCGCGACGGGGGGCGCGAAGTCGTGCGCGCTTGAGCGCCTGATTTGCTCGATATCTCGCGCGATTCGATCGATCTCAAACCGAAGCTGCTGAAGACTTGACGTCATTTCTTGCCTCCTTCCATGCCCGAGGCGATGTACCGCTCGAGATCGTCACTCCACACACGCACCATCGAGCGCGCGCCCATTCCGCGGCCTTTCGGTCGAAACGCAGGAAGATCGACGGTGCCGGCGATCCGGTAGACGGTCTGCATAGAGCAGCCAAGAAACTCGGCAACCTGTTTGGCAGTGAGAAGACGACGATCGGGTTTTGTTGTTGCAGACATTTTTGCGTACCTCTATTGCGTTTGATATCAAACGACACGCAGGATATCAAACGCTCCATCAGGAGTCAGTTGACCATTGCCGATGTCATTTGATACGGTCTTGACCCCAATGGCTGCTCCTGCGATTCGCTTAGATGTGCCCAGCATTCCCGTCTATTTGCGGCTACCCCCCGAGCTCGCGCAGCAAGTCGACGAATTCGCCGATCGGATGAAAAAAGAAGTGGCCGGATTGAAGCTTTCCCGGCCGGACGCGATCCGAATGTTGCTCGAGCGCGCACTGGCAGCCGAACACGAAAAGCCAGCAGGCGTCGAAAAGCCGCGCCGAGCACGCCGCAAAGACACTTGAGTACAGACACACTAGCAGAAGCACCAGTGTTCGTCAGGACAGGTGTCCCCCAGACCAGTTGACCAGTGGCGAAGAACAATCGATCTCGAGTTGATGCGAGCGATGTTCTACGCGGTCATTTTATTTCAGCTCGTTTTGCGGCCCGCCCTGCTTCTTGCGCAGACGAGCACCAGTTCCGCCAGCGTTGGCTGCGAAGGCGAGAACCGATGCCGTACAAAGTTGATCAAGACGCTCGATCAACTGGCGCACTGCCAAGAGCGACGCGCAGAAGAACCGCCTCCACAGCTTGCGCTCGGAAATCGCGGTACACAGGATTCGCCGATCGTGATCGAGTACAAAACGCCTACTTGGGTTTGGGTGACGCTTGGTGTGTCGCTCGCGGCGTCGGTGGTCCTCGGGGTGTATCAGGTCGTTCAGATCAATGATGCGGCGGACGATGCGCGACGCGCACTCAGGTAGATCTTAGGTCGGAAGACCGAGCATGAGAACGCTCGCGACGATGCTCTCCGCGATCCCCTTTGCGGAGAGCGTCTGCATCAGAGCCTTGTAGTCGTCCGAGTGGAGCCGCGCAAAAATCTCGTTCACCGTCTCGTGCATCAGGTCGATCGAATTCTGTCTCGCGGACTGCGCAGCCCGCATCGCCTGAACCTCAGCAGTCAGCTTTTGAAGCTCAGCGTGAGTGGTCTCGTCCGACTCGGCCGCTTCACGGAGCCGGGCCAGGTTGTCGGCCGCAGACCGGACGAAATGAAAAGAAGCATCGCCCGCTGCTACGCTGAGTCCTTCCTAAACAAGCTCGACTCCACGCGGCAGAATTTTTGCGTAGCCGATGGTCTGGTCCGCCCCACCTTGAAATGAGATGAGCCGTCGATCGCTCAGTGCCTCGGCCGCTCTCCAAATGAGAGCCGCCTCGATGTTCAGCTGCGAGCCAAGCCCAACTACATCGTGGAGAGCTGAGCCGCTCCTGAGACCCAGTTCATAAAGCCGCTTCAACAAAATATCCTCAGCCTGCGACGTTTTCATTCGCCCAATGAAGCACCTCGCTCGCGTCAAGTCGATGCGGAGTCTCGCGGGCCTGGCATAGCACACTGGCCGCCAGGACAGCTGGCCGCGCGGACAGGCTGATCTTCCACCTCGCTCGATGGCTCGGCACGAGATCATCATGCTGATCGACGGGAAGCGGACGAAGCTCCCCACAGCTCGAGGAGACACCGACGTAGCGACGGTAGAACGCGCGAAACGCTCCAAGTGAAGGTCTCGCGCAACGTGCTCGCGGCGTGGCGAAATGCGAAGACGGTGAGGTCAGGTGGGCTTCGTCGAGTTCGCGTTCGACGAGACCGATCGCGCTGGCCTGAAAGCAGTTCGTCGAGGTATTCAAAGCCGGAACGAGCTCGACGTCGCACTCGGCTCAGTAATCGCCCGAGGAAGAAGCGTTGCGCGGCGGGCGTCGTAACTACTGAGCTAATGACCGGCGGCGCTGCGTAGAGGTCTGGAACTCAATCCTCACTTTTCCCTTTGTTAAGTGCGGCCGATTTGACAGCGTTGGCTGTTGCCTCAGTGGCTGACTTTACGCTGCCGACAACTTTTGTAACGCGACCGCTGACCTTGGAAGACACGCCACGGGGATCGCCAGAACGCATCTGATCGCGCGTCTTCTTCACCGAAGAAGCCACGTCTTCGGGCTCGATTTTTGGATCGACGCGACCAAACTCAGATTGGGCTTCGTCAGACAGACAGGCCCAGTGAACAGCCGTATCCGTTTGCATGTTGCTTGCTACTTCTTGCCCGGGCAGCAGCTGCTTCGAGCACAAGAGACAGATTCGCCCAGCGGCCCAAGAGTTCTCGCTTACGATTTCAGGTTTCAAAGTTTTCTTACCTCCGTTCTTCCTTAAAGAACGATCGGCCGCGCCGAGCAAGGTGGCCGTGAGAACAGTTCATGCGTCGGGGGCTGGAGGATGGTCGTGGAAGCGCCGTGGCTCAGGGGGTTAGGGCGAGCGAAAGCCAAGAGCGGTGCCAGGTTGAGGAGCTTCGAGACCAAGTGTTAGCCTCAGATCCTTTCGAACTTCAATCATCGCATTCTGTATTCCATCGCGCGCGACCTCCCATCGCTGACTGAGCTGTGCGAACCAATTCTCATCCATTTGCCTCGGATCCAAAGGCACAATTTCCGACATGGCTCGCATGGCAAGCTGAATGCGCTCTACAGTTTCGACGTCGAAATAGAGAAAGTGTCGATCAATGTGTGAACTCGTCCGTTGAAGAGCCTTTTGGAGCGCAACAACATTTTTCCGCAACTCATCTACATTTCGAGGCCGCCCGAGCTGGGCGTCAAACTCGAGCGTTTTGACGAGGCGATTCGCGAGCAAGATTGATCTCGACGAAAGGAACCACGCGCGCTCCAGAATTTCTGCGCGACGAACAAAGGTTCGCTCGTATCGGATCTCGTGCTCGCGTGAAGCCACAACAAGAGCTGTCTTTACGCGCTCGAGTTCGACCTCATGAATGGCCGTGAGACGATGCGCGTGTTCACTGTTCTCTCGTTCAAGCCGGGCCTTGAATGACTCGATCTCTTGCGCGAAGCGCTGCTGCACAATCCGATCGACGATCTTCGGAAGGAAAGTCTTTACCAGCCATGTTCCCGCTCCGACCACTACCGGGATCAGAAACGCGACGATCACTTCGATCATTGAACAGATGCCTTCCACAACGGCACCAGCGCTTTCGCGTCAGCGCCGTCGACAAACTCATCGAGCGTCATGATCATTCCACCGTGGTCGCCAGCGGCCCTGTCGCGAAGACGATTGCGCAAATTCAAGTCCTCGGTGAGCACGTACGCCGGAAAGGACATCGCGACGAGCAGCTTCCCGTCCATATCATCGCCCGCCCTTCCCCTGCCTCGGAAGCTGTATTTCGATTTGGGTGAAAGCGCGTTTTTCAGGTGCTCGGCGTTGTTCGCTCGCCACGCGTCCTTCTCCGATTCCAGGACCTCATCAATATCGTTGACCGAAAGACCGTGTTGCCTCGCAAAGTCCCGGCCCTCCTCCGCTCGCGCGATGTATCCGGCGCGACCCTTCTCGATCTCTGCGGCGACGTCGCCCCAGTCCTCGATCGCCCACTCGTTCCCTTCGCGGTCGAAGATCCGTTGCACGAACGCATCCTCTGGCCGCCGCGACGCCACGATCTGTTGGAACATCGCACGAAGTCCGGCGAGCATGGTGCGTCGGTGAGCGGCGTCCGGCTGTTTCGGCCAAGAAGAATCCTCCCATCGCGAGCGAACCGGACGCTTGCGATCGATGACCTGCGCCAACAGTCCTCGCGCCGATCGCCACTCATCCCAGCGAACATCGCCTGCATGCAGATCAGCGATCAGCTCGTAGAGAGAGGTGTCCAGCAGCGCAAACTCGTACCGAACGCGCAGCCCGAGGAGTCGCCGGAACCGACTCGCTTTCGGGTCTCCGTGAATGAGGCATCGAACGATGTTCGTGTCGAAGATGACGGAGGGTCGCGCGCCGCTCATGGCAGTTGAGCAGGATAATCGATCATGGTCGTGGACGGAGGAAAACGTGACCAAAACGTGACCAACGCGGTCCGAAACCTGCCTATTAGAGCCCACTCCCGCTGATCGCTTGCTCGACGCATCCGCTCGAATTTCATGCGCTATCTTCGTCTCTCGTCGTCACGAGTCTTCACCGCGGAACGGATTCAAAATCCACCGTACTTACGTACGTGGGGGTTCAAGTCCCCCCTTGGGCATCCCGATAATTCTTTTCTTCTCGTCCTGGACCGAGACACTTCCTCAAAATCGAGCTCGCCGGTCTTTTGGGCAGCTGTCCTCTTGGCCAGGATCGCTTAGGGCACGTAGCTCAGAATGTTGTCGCCTTCGTTGCTCTCGTCGACCTGGTCCTCGGGATCGACTTCGGCCTCGTAGTCCTCAAGGAGATTCGAGACGTGTAAACGCAGCTCCGCGGTGTGTTGCGGCGCGATCGCCCGCGTGGACGGGGCCCATTTGTACTCCACCTCCTCCGTCTGCGAGACCGACACCAGCGCAGGTGGGTAGTCGACAGAGGACGTCATCATGCCTCTGACGGTCAGCGCGGGATCCATCGCCGCAGCCGACGCGCAACCGACGTTCTTGATCCGAACGACCAAGTCCCACCCACCTTCGCGCTGAATCGGCGTGGCCATGCTCTCCACGATCAGGTTCGGCTCGGCAGGCGGGTCGTACGGCGAAGTGTTGGTGCACGGCGCGAGCGCGGGCGTCGGACCGGGCCCGGTGCCGCTCACTTCGTCTTCGGCTTCAGCTTCGGCTAGACCCGCCGTGCCTCCGCATGCAGCGAGAGAGAGGACTACGCAGAGAATGATCGTTTTCATCATGAGCTCCTCGATCCTTCGAACGTCGATTTCAGGTTCGTCTCTTAAGATGCGCTGCTCGCGACGCTCCACTCTTGTTCGTTGTTCTCCTCGTCGGATTCCGCAATTTCGCGGTCCGGATCGACTTGAGAGCGATACACGTCTGGGACGCCGTTCACTTTCAGGCGAAGCTCGACGGAAGCTTTCGCGGCGATCTCCGGTGTCGCCGGAGACCAGTTGAAGGTGCCTTCTTGCACCTCGGTGCCGTGCTCAAAGTCGTTGAGCGCGAAGAAGCCGAGGCTCAGCGCGCGATCCATCGCCGGCGCCGCCGCCAGGCCGCCATTCTTGAGCGACACGACCAACCACAAGTCCTCGGCCTTGACCTCGAGACGCATGTTATCGACGAACAGCTCCGGTCGCACCGGCTCGCCGCGCTCCACCTGTCCTGCCGCACACGAGGCCAACAACATCCCCGCCACCACCAGCGCGTTCTTCATGCGGAAAAAGAGACTTCAATCGACGTGCCACAGCGTCCCGCGCCGAGATTGCGGACGCGCAGGCTTGCAGTCGCCTGTCCTGACGCTTCGCTGACTGTCAGCGGTTCGACCCGGGAGCGTTTGCTGCGATGGCCGGGTCTGTCCACCCGTCTGGCTGCGATCGGCCAGCTCGGCAGATGCAGAATTCTTAGATACGACGAAAGCTCGCGGATTCGTCCATCGCGCTTCAACTGAACAGAGGCGGTCCGCGTCTTGCTTTTCTCCTCTGCAATGCGTGCTCTCCTCTCTTTGTTCCTCGCGTTCTTGCTCAGCGGTTGCGCGAACGTGAAGGTCACTCGAATCAACGATACGAACCGCGATAGTGCCGAAGGATTTCGCTTCTACCTCCCGCGCCCATACGTGGTGGTAAAAGAGCCGTTTTTCGTCGCCGGCAGCGAGGTGATCGTCGCGGGAGTGGTACGCGATGGGCAGATCGTTGAGATCGACGCGCGCGGCCTCGACCCCGCATTCCAACAGATGTTCCCCAGCAACAAAGGCACGATCTTCATCTCCGGGCGCAATATTCGCTCCGCGTTGCCGACGAAACCGCCTGCCGCACCACCGCGGGCCGTGCAGCAAGCCGGCGAAGAGAAAAAGGCCAAGCCACTCGACGACGGCTCGCTCCTCGAAGGGTCGAAAGTCGACCCGAATCTGTTGGATCGCGACAAGACCGAGTTTCAGACGAGCGTCATCCTCTCCGAAAAAGCGCCCTTCGTGGCGATCGCTCACGTGAAGATCGCGCTCGCGCCGCTTGATGACGACGGCAAACCTAAGCTCGACGAGCTCGTGGAGCTCCCCGAGACAAAAGTGACGGCGGCGTGGAAAGCAAAAACAAAGAAGGGTGTGTACACCGCAAACGGACGACGCTCCGATCTGAAAAACAGCGATTACACGCTCGTGCTCCTATTCGACGCGACGAAAGACGAAGAGAGCACACTTCATGTCGTGCATGGATCGACTCTCCATCTTCACGCGGTAGGCGTGAAGACCGAAGAAAAGCCGGCGGAGAAGAAAGAAGAAAAGAAGGAAGAGGAGAAAAAGGAGAAGGAAGAGGAAAAGGCAAAAGACTCGAAAGTGAAGACTTCGACCGTTAGCGCCTCCGCGAGCACCAGCGGCGATCCAACGACGAATCCGCTGATCTCGGTGAGCAGCTCGTTCGACGTATTAATGTTGCCAGACTTCGACGAGCAGTATGCGATCGATCATGAATCTGGAATCGGTATTGCGAGCCTAGAGCTCGGGATGGAGAACGGATGGATGGTGGAGAAGGCTTCGGTCGAGATCGACAACAGCCGGCTGGGTCAATTCATCGTCGCCACGTCTGAGAAGCTCGTCGACTTTGGTCTGGAGGTCGCCCGTGCGGCAACATCGTTGAAGCTGCCGAGCCTGTTCGCGAAAGACGACGCCGAACAGCAGTCGGGCGACCTTGTGGAAGGCTCAGCGGTGTTGCTCAAGATTCGCTATGCGGTGGAAGCGCAGCGCGGCCTCTATCCCGTGCTCAAGCGGAGCGAGACTTCGACGAAGGCACCCGTTTCGAGCTTCAAAAATGGCACCGTGTACGTGCCCTATCCTCCGCTGACGGTCGTCGCCTACGATACGCGGCGATATGTCGATGTCGAGCTCCTCGCGGCTCGGGAACCGCGCAGCAGCGCGGGTCCAGAGCTGCTCAAAGAACCGAAAGAGCTGGAGGTCGTAGACCGCGACAAAGTGGAGGCCTGGCTGAAAACGCAAAAGGGAGGGGCCGGCGAGCTCACTGCCGATCTGGAGAAGGTGATTGCGAAACTGTCCTCTTCCACTGTCACGATGTCCACCGACAAGCAAATCGCAATTACGGTTCCACAAGAGACAAAGATCAATAGCGCTAAGCTGCGCTCCTATCTTAAGGAACGAGGAAAGAGCAATCCGTTCCCGCTCTCCGCAAAAGGCATCACGATTATTGTTCCTGGAGAGAACGATGACTTCTAAACAAAAGAAGACACCACAACTGATGCGCGCCGCGCTCCGCAGAGCAAAGAAGCTCTATCGCGGGATTCCGGGCGTCGTCGGGGTCGGCCTCGGCCTGAAACACACTCGAGAACGCGGCCTCGGCGCACGCCCAAAACCGTGCGTGAAGATTATCGTGAAGCGCAAACGGGCGCGCGTCCGGCAGGAGGAGCACATCCCGAAATCATTCACTGTCGAATTTGAAGGGCGAGCTCATCGCATTCCGACCGATGTCGAGAGCGCCGGAAGCCCCGTCCAACAGGCGGCGCCGGTTTGCAGAGTTCGCGAAAATGGCGTCCTCGGGATGCCCGGTACGCCCGGATTTTGTGTAGAGACCGAAGACGGGCGACGTTTCCTGATCACTGCAGGTCACGTCATGTACAATCGCAGGCTAAAAAGTCCCTGGAAAAGCGACGGTCCGCCGGTCATAGTCGGCTCGACGGTGGTGGGCGAGCTCACCCCACTGACGTACTATGCAATCGTCTTCGAAGGGAAAAAGATGCTTGTCGATATTGGTTGTATCGAGCTCGGAGACGAGATACCTCCGGTCTTGCGGCGCCCACCGTGGACTCTCATGAAGAAAGTCGCCAGATCAGCGGACTTGGATAAATACGTCTCCGACGAGGGTGATCGCCCGCTCCTGCGCTGTTTCGGCGCAGAGACGACCCCGGACATCATGCTCGACTACGTCGATCGAGACGGACTGGAATTCGAGAACATGCGCCTGACTTACGCACCGGTGCTGCTTCATGGTCGGAGCGTCAATTTTCCATTTCGCGGCGGCAACAGCGGCGGAGCGATCGTCAGCGAAGACGGCGTGCTGTACGGAATGCACGTCGTCGGTTATCCGAGCAGTCCCTCCCGCAGTTGGTCGATCGCTGCGACTTCAATCATGGAACAGCTGCGACATCACCTGCAGGCCCGCGTGCGTATTCTGCGGATTGCCGCGAATAACGACTAGTCTACTCACACATCGCAAGGCGCTGGAGATCAGGTGTGGGAATTGGCCGATCCTTTGCGCGAGCCCCCTCTCACGTGCCCGGCCCCGAAGCGCTCGGGGAGCTCATCGAGCTCGGGCCGAGCGTGCCTTAGAGAACCAAGAGGAACGCGTAGAGATCACGCTTCTCCGCTGCGGTGAGCTCTGTCCCGAGGATCAGGTTGAAGAACTCGATGGTGTCTTCCAGCGTCAGGAGGCGCCCGTCGTGGAAGTACGGCGGCGAGTCTTTCAAGCCGCGCAAAGTGAACGTTTTGATCGGGCCTTCGTCGTTCGCCAGGATCCCGTTCACGTGCCGCGGCTCGAAGAACCGATCGAGCTGCAAGTTATGTAGCGTGTTGTCTGTGTAGTACGGTGCCGGATGGCACGAACCACATTGTGCTTTGCCGAAGAACAGCTCTTGGCCGCGCATCTCTTTCCTGGTCGCAAGGTCAGGATTGAGCTTTCCGTCGAGACCGAGCTTCGGCGCCGGCGGGAAGTCGAGGATATTCTGCATTTCGGCCATGTGATGCACTTGGCGCAGGCGATCGAGGAAATTGACGCCCTTCTTTTCGGCGAGCACCGGATCACCGTCGAAGTAGGCGGCCGCTTGCTCGAACTCGGTGAAGTCTTCGACGCTGGACAACGCACGTTGCGAGCCGAACACCTCCTGCACGTTCAGGCCGCGTAGTGAAACCGTATCGATGCGGTGCCGCATCTCCTGCGGGCGGATATCGCCGACGAGGTGCGTGGCGCCGTTCGTATGACCGTTCACGTGACAGTCGAGACAGGCCACCCCGAGACTCGGATCGTGAGAGCGGCGATCGTCGATCAAATTGAACTGTTGTTGCGGGAATGGAGTGAGCAATAAGCGAAGTCCGTCGAGCTGTTTCGGATTCAAGATACATTTGAACAGCTCGAAGTAGTTGTGCGAGGTGATCATCTGTCCTTGTGAGACATCACCGAGATCGGGGCGCGTCGTCAGGAACATCGCCGGCGGAAACTCCGCGAGAAAGTGCTCAGGGATGTCGAAGTCGAGATCGAAACGTGTCAGATCGCGACCTGTCTGCGCGAGCAGCTCGTCGATCGTCGACTGTGGAAACAACATGCCGCCTTCCAACTGATTCACGTGGGGCAACGGAAAAAATCCGAGCGGGAAAACATCTTGGCTCTTGATGTCCGCCGGTGAGAGTCGCGCCAGCGCTTCCCAGCTGCGAAAACCTGCGGGCAAACGGACGCGGACACCTTGCTGCAGCGGTTTTCCGCGGAACATCGTCGTCACCGAGGGGTTGTTTGCAAGCTCGTAGCGATCGTTCAGATGCGCGAGCTGGCGCATCATCTCACCGGGCTTCGCGGCGCTCTTCATGGCGAGCAAGGCCTGGAAGTCGACATGTTGATCGCCTCCGCCGTTCATGTCGCCGCACATGGCGGGCGGTGGCGGCGGCGGTGGCGGCAATTGTTGATCCTCGCGCGAGGATTGAGAGCTGCTGGCGAGCGGACAGTCGTCGCCGCAGTCCTCCTCGGCGGCGACGGCAGTATCAATCTTCGGACTGCAAGCGGAAGCGACAAAAGAGAACAGACCCAACGCGACCCACCCAAGATGTTTCATCTACGACGATCCTCCGGGCGCGCTCGTCGCAGGAAATATGCCCGCACTGCGATCCGCGGCACGCGGCTCGAAAGTGTACTCGCAGGCAAGATGGCCGGTGGGACAGGTAGCGCTTCGACCCGTGCGCGTGTCCTCAGCGCAAGCGCCAAGACCGTGCTGGAAATGCCCCTTCGCGTTTCGCCGAACTACGGCGCGAACGGGTTGCGCGCCACGAAGACGTCCTTGGAGTTGTTGTCGTCACCGGTCAGCGGCGCTTGGGTCGAAAACGCGATATAGCGGCCGTCCGCGGAGATTGCCGCGTCTTCTGCATCGTAAAACGGCGATGGATTCCCAGCCGCATCGACGCTGACGCGCGCCACGTCCCCGGTTTGGCGGTCGCGCACGAAGATGTCCGCGCGAGAATTGGTGTCACCCGAAATCAAATTGGAGCCGAGTGATCGGAAGACCAGGTAGCGCCCGTCGGCGCTGATCGACGCGGGGTCGGTCGCCCCGTTCGCCACGACACCCGCGGCGGAGATGTTCTCGCGGACGGTGGTTCCGGTGAGGCGGTCGTGCACGAAGAGGTCGTAGGTACCGAAGGTGTCACCGGCCACCAAATTCGAGGCGATCGAGTGAAAGACGACGAAGCGACCATCCGCGGAGATCGCGGGCGAGCGGCTCGACCCGTTCCCGAGCTCGCCCGTCGAGCTGACGCTCACCAGGCTCAACGCGCCGGTTAGGCGATCATGCACAAAGGTGTCTTCGCTGAAGTTCACATCGCCCGCCACCAAGTTGTTCGCCAGCGAGCTGAAGACGACATAGCGGTTGTCCTCCGAAAATACCGCACCCGCGACGTTCGAGCTGGCGCTCGCGCCGTTCCCTTCGAGACCTGCGCTGTCGGCGTTGATCCGCGACACCGTGCCGGTCGCGGCGTAATACACGAAGGTATCGACGAGTTGATTGAGATCGTTCGGCACCCACGTCGCATCGTCCGAGCTGAACTGCAGCAGCTGGCCGTCGGGCGAGAGCTTCGCGTCGGTCACCCCACCGAGATACGCCGGCGGGCTCGAAGAGAGCCGGTCGCGCAACATCAACACCGAGCTCAGTGCCTCCACGTAGCGGCCGTCGTCCGAGATCATGGTCTGCGTGAACGCACCGAAGCTGTTGTACGGCTCGGATACACGCGTGGTTCGACCCGTGAGCCGATCGCGCAGGTACACTTTTTCACCGAATTCGACCTCGTCGGGAACGAGATTCGTCGACGACGAGATGAAGCTGACAAAACGGCCGTCGGCGGAGAGGCTCGGCTTGGTGCTGTTCCAGTTGCCGCGCACACCGGACGTGTTCCGGCTGATCATATGGACAGTGTCCAAAGGATCAGGTACCCCGAACGGCGGTACGCCCGCGCAGTTGCACGCGGGCATCGGCGGCAGCGGCGGATCGTTCGTTTGGCAGATCGGCGTCATCGCCAAGAGCGGTTCGTCTTGGTTCGACAGCACCCAACCCGCGGTCCCGTCGAACGCGTAGAGGTCGTTGTTGATCGTGCTCCGCGCATAGACGCGCGGGACGCCGCAGGGCACGCCGATCAACGTCGAGAATCCGAGCTCAGACCACGTTCCGTTCGTCGTCAGACCGCGGACCATCGAGGTGCTGAAGGAGAGCGGGACCTTGAAGTGGTCGACGTCGCCGTTCGGTCGAGTCGTCGCGCCGACCGCGGTACATTCTCCTTCGCTACGTTCTTGCACGGCGACCAGATCGGGCGTCCAGCTCGCATATTCGTCGCGCCAAATTCTCGCGTCGGCTTCACAGTCGCTGATAGTCGTGTTCGGCGAAGGGTTTGAATTCGGCGGGCTCAGGGTGACGCCGAGCGTCCAATCGCGACACACCGCGGGCAAACCGGTCGCTTCACCGTAGTCGCCGGTGGTCACGGTGATCGATCCGTTGTTCGAGATCCAAATGTCGCTCGCGCCGCATTCGTTGATGCTGCCGAGCCACTCCACGCTGACCACGCCGGTCGTTCGATCGTAGGTGCCGCGCGCGCGCTCTTGGTAGTCGCCGATCGCTTGCATCTGCGAGCCGGCCGCAGTGGCGAACCCGTCGACCGCGCGCAACGCCCAGATGCTCTGATACGGCGGGCCGACCGGCGTTTCGATCGTCGCTTCGCTCCAACTGACGCCGTCCCAATGGAACACGGCGGCTGCATGTACGCCTTGAACGTTGTTGAGGCCGACCGCCCAAATATCGTCGGCCGCATTCGCCCAATAGTCGTGGATCGTCGCTTCCGACGTCGGGCAGATACACACCGGCTCGAGACCCGCGTCTGCTTCGCCTCCGTCGGCGCCCGCGTCCACAGCGGCGTCCGCTTCACCGCCGTCGATCAGCTCGACACCCGAATCCTCGCCCGCATCTTCTTCGGGCTCCGCATCCGCCTGCGGTTCCGCGTCCGCTTGCGGTTCCGCATCTGTTTGTGGCTCCGCGTCGTCCTGCGAAGCATCGGCCTGTGGTTGCGCGTCCATCTCTGGTTCCGCGTCCACTTGCACCGCTGCGTCCGAGAAGCCCGCGTCTTCGCCTTCACCGTTGTTGCCCCCGCACGCGGCGTTCACCAACATGAGCAAGCTCAAAGCGAAGACACGTCTCATGGTTCGTTCCTCCTGTGCCGAGCCGCGAACGAAACATTCATCGCGCGCGGATCTATGCGATGCTCGCCTCGTGGCCGACTTCCCGTCGATCCCCGGCTTTCGTCCGGTGCCCCGCACCGGCGTCATCTACGTCACCACCGAAGCCGGGCGCGCCGGCTACAAACCGGGGGACCCAGCGTGGTGCAATCTCGGCCAAGGACAGCCGGAGACCGGACTTCTTCCCGGCTCTCCGCCGCGTCACGACAAATTGGTGATCGATCCCGACGACGAAGAATACGCGCCCGTTCCCGGCCTGTTCGAGCTGCGAGAGGCGGTCGCCTCGCTTTACAACGCGCTCTACCGCAAAGGGATGAAGAGCCAATACAGCGCGGAGAACGTGGCCATCTCCGGCGGCGGGCGCGCCTCACTCACGCGCGCCGCGGCGTCGCTCGGTCACATCAACCTCGGCCACTTTCTCCCGGATTACACGGCGTACGAAGAGCTGCTCGATGTGTTTCGCCTCTTCTCGCCGATCCCCATCTTGCTCGAAGGGGATCGAGGTTATGAGTTTCGCGCCGTCGATCTCCGCCGCGAAATTCTCGGACGTGGCCTTTCGGCCATCTTGGTTTCGAATCCCTGCAATCCCACCGGCAAGTTGGTCTCCGGCGACGAGCTCGCCGATTGGGTGCAGACCGCGCGCGACCTCGACTGCTCGCTGCTCTTCGACGAGCTCTACTCCCACTACACCTGGCGGCGCTCGCGATCCGAACCTGGCCTTATGGTCAGTGCGGCCCGCTTACGTGAACGACGTCGACCGCGATCCCGTGGTCATCTTCGACGGCCTTACGAAGAACTGGCGCTACCCCGGTTGGCGCGTCAGCTGGACGATCGGCCCCCGCGCGGTAATCGAAGCGATCGCCTCCGCCGGCTCCTTTCTCGACGGCGGCGGCTCACGTCCCTTACAACGCGCCGCGATCGAGCTTCTCACGCCGGAGATCGCCGAAGCCGAAACCGCCGCGATCCACCGCGCGTTCTCCGGCAAACGCGACGCTGTTTTGCGACGCGCGCGCGCCATGGGGCTGACGATCGATCGCGAGCCCGAAGGCACGTTTTACGTTTGGGGCTCCGTCGCGAATTTGCCTGCGCCGATCTCCGACGGCATGTCGTTCTTCCGCGCCGCCCTCGATGAAAAAGTGATCGTGGTGCCCGGCGAGCTCTTCGACGTCAATCCCGGCAAACGCCGCGCGGGACGCCCTTCACGCTTTCGCCGCTACGTGCGCCTGTCCTTTGGGCCAGCTGCCGACACCGTCGATCGCGGCATGCAGCGCCTCGAACGCATGGTGCTCCGTCATACTTAAGGACTCCGCAAGCGAAGCGCGCAGCGAGCCACGCGAGCGTAGAGCCGCAGGCGGGCTCGCCCCGCCG
>WUUC01226977.1_pt1 | contig 88531 bp, 76 predicted proteins | sample 6278441 | NCBI WGS metagenome assembly WUUC01 (sample SAMN13675441, study PRJNA597444) | soil metagenome | isolation source: soil | place: USA: Washington | collected 2017-10
CTGTAGTCGTTGCAGGTAAGACTCGCCGTCGAAGCCATAGACGCCGATTGTCACCATTCTGAGCACCGGAGATCTCCCGTTCGCTTATTACTCGTGCTCCACCCGACGGTTCTGTATCGCCCGCGAGCCGTCGACGCTGCCCCAGGTCGATTTCACGCGTAATGCTGCTACTAATCCAGTTCGAGCATGGTGGCCTCCTTTGGCGAATGGATCCAGGCGATTGAGGATGACCCTAGTGTTGTGACGGGGGGCTTGGCGCAGCGATCAGGGCGGTCGTTTCCATGGGCAACTCGGCGATCCGTACGATGTCTAGCCCGGCCCGGTTCAGCAGCGCTGTGATCCTGTCAAGGGTGCGGTGCTCGCCGCCAGTTGTCATCAGGAGGTGCAGGTCCCACAGAGCGGGCAGCACGGTGGGGTCCTCGTCCTCGACAAAACGATCGAGGATCAGCAGTCGTGACGAGGAGTCCGCCATGGCGCGGCGGCAGTTCTCGAAGACGTTGACGACTGCGTCGTCGCCCCAGCCAGCCAGCACTCGGCAGAGGATATAGGCGTCCCCGCCCGTCGGGACGTCTTTGAACATGTCGCCTCCGACTAGTTGGACGCGGTCTAGTCCGATTGTGGCGGCCAGGTGCTCACGCGCCTTGGGCATCATGTGTTCGCGGTCGAAGAGCGTGCCTCTGGCCTCTGGTGTGGCGCCGAGGATCGTGGCGAGCAGGTGCCCGCCCCCTCCGCCCACGTCCACGACCATCTTGCCGCCGGAGAAGTCGAAGACCTCAGGTACCTGGTGGAAAAACATGCTTCCGGCGTTCATGGTGTGCTGGAATCGCCTGGCGGTGGCCGCGTCCTGACTGAGATAGTCGTAAAACGACTGGCCGTAGGCGACTTCGAAACCCGAGCTTGCCGTGCTGATGGCGTGGTGGGCGTGCCCCCAGGCGGAGTAGAACTCCTCACCGTAGAGCAGGCACATGTCGCGTAGGGACTGAGGCCCGTCGAGCAGTGCTGCGCTCACATGGGTACTCCGGTAACCGGTCGACTCGCTGCCCTCGAATATGCCCATGGCCACCAGAAGGCGCATCAGGCGATGAATGCCCTTTTCATTCGCCCCAGTTGATTTGGCGAGTTCGGCGCAGGTGGTCCGCCCGGCCTCGATATGGTCCGGCAGTCTGAGTTTGACTGCGGTGTAGAGCGCCTGCGCCCTCCACCCACCGGTGATTATGTCGACCACGTCTCGAGTGGCCTGCACGTCGACTGTCATTGAGACCTCCCCATCCCGACCTCCCAACCGGTACCGGTCGGCCCACGTCGCTGCGGTCTTCCGCGACACGTCATAACGGTCCGCGACACGACTTACCTCCTTGTTCCATCACGACGAGCCGGCCAGCCACTACCGAGCGAGGCGTCCGAGCAGCATTCGCATGAGCACCCGGGATCCGAAGGCTCCGGCGTGAAGCGGAACCATTAGACAGCCCCACCTCACACCGGGAGACCTCACTCTTCGCCCGCCCGTTAGCCCGCCATGACGCCTCGACCTGGTCACGGCGGCGGGTGGTGGGGGGCGTACTGCTTCACGATCCATCGGCAGATTGCCTCCACGACGTAGGCCCGCTCAGCGTCGTCGAGTGCATGCCCGGCGGGTATGCCGTGCCAGCGCGCGAGGCAGGTGCGACAGCACGTCGCGGTGGCGTGCTGGGCGACGAAGACGGGATGCCCGCGGTAAGGCGTCTGACGGCCGTCGTTGCGCGGTTCAGCCGGGGCTAACCTGCGACCGATCAGATCCTCGGCGTGCTTGCGGACGGTCATGACCCCACGCAAGTCGACCACCGCGCGGTCCCTTCCGCGCAGCCGAAACTTCGCGCGGAAGGGGTGCCGCCCGATCCGGTCCAACCTGTCATCCAACTCGTCCATCATCGGTTCGGGGCTCCTTCGAACGCAGTAGCCCCGTTGTCGATCAGGACTGCTGCTCGGTGATGTTGACCATCCAGGTGATCCCGAACTGGTCCACGAGCGAGCCGGCCTCGTCACCCCACGCCTGCTTCTCCAGAGGCATCTGATGCTCCTTGCTGTGAGTGCGAACAACTTGAACCTAGCAACGGGCACGACAACCGTCTGAGCCCTGGCAGCGCGCTGGTCGCCTAGCACGACCCGGTGGTCTCGACGGCGATCGAATCAGGGTTCGTTGTAAGCGGAAGGAAGTCCCTACGTGGGGATCCCGCCGCGCTTGATCGTCGGCACCTCGATCCCCAACGCACGCAGCTGCTGGAACGGGTTCATGAACTCGCGGTTCTGCTTGACTTTTCCGTTCTCAAGCAGGAACGAGTGTATGAAGTGGTTCTTGTAGTAGCCGGGTGGGTAGTCCGGATAGCGGATCTGCCCTTCTCCGTCACACTCGACCCAGAACACGTTGGGGTCTTGTGTCTCGAAGATCTCCACGTTCTTCCATTCCCAGTCGGGAAACATTCGCAATGACCACTCGCCGTGCGCCTTGAGTTTCTCGTGGCCCTCCGAGACGACTGGCTCGCCGGTATCAGTGGTGTACAGGCCGGCGCTGCCGTCCTCGGCGAAGAGCAGGTACCGCGTCAAGCGGTTCTCGCCCTTTCGGCTCATGTAGTCCGCGACGACCTCGCGGTGCCTGCGGCGGAGTTCGACGTCAGTGTCGAGTCCCGCGGGCCGGGTATTGGTTTCTGCCATCTCGAATCCGCCTACTCCATGCTGAGACCGCCCGGTTGCGGCCTTTTTCCGGTGCTTTTCATACGGCCCTGCGCCGCTGCCCGGGTTCGGATGAGGATCCCCGAACGCGGGCAGCGGCGAGGTTTCAGGATCGCGTGGCGACGGCTTCGACCTCGAACAGGATGTTGGGCATGGCCAAGCCCGCGACCCCGATGACTGTTTGCGTGGGCGGCTTCTCCGCACCGCCGCTGGCCACGGCCTTGCCGATTGCGCCGAGCTTGTCGAAGTCGGGGTTCACCACGTACGTCCTGAGCTGGACGACGTCGGCAAGGCCGAGCCCGTGGGCCGCGAGAGCGGTGGCGAGGTTTCTGAACGCCTGCTCCACCTGCTGGTTGAAGTCGTCCGAGACGACCATGCCGTCGCGGCCCGACCCGTACTGGCCCGAGACGAATACCAGCTCCGCGCCTGCCGGGACGCTGGCGGTGTGGCTGTAGCCGAAGGGACCCGGGTCGTGCAAACCGTCCGGATTGACGATGGTGTGTGGCACGTGCATTACCTCTCTACTGGGATGGGTATTTCTTGGTTCTGGCATCAGCCGGTCGCGGCCCAAGTGCTTCGCAACGACCCCACGCGTTCACTTTCGGTTTTCGCCGTGGATGTCGCCCCCGACATTCCTCCGAATCGTGGTGGGATGCTCCGCATGGCGATATCGAGAGTGGTTGGGCTTCCATTCTGACGGCATCGAGGTCGTCACCGCAAACGGAGTTCGGGGCGGTAAACGTCCAACCAGGTGCTCAGATCGAGTACTCTTTCCATGCCGTTGCGGACGTCGATGGGCATCGCGCCCGAGTCTCGCCGGGTGATTTCTTCCAGCCAGCTGCGGTCGACCAGATCGAACACCGGGTCGTCGGTCTTGAGTAGTTCCTTGCATTGCTGCAGCAGAGCGCCGGTGTATTGCGGATCCAGGGTGGCCGGGTAGGGAGCCTTCGCCCGTTCGAGCACCGACTGGGGCAGCAGGTCGGCGGTCGCGGCGCGGAGCAGGCTCTTTTCCCTGCCGTCGAAGGTCTTCAACGACCAGGGGGTGTTGTAGACGTACTCTACGAGTCGGTGGTCGCAGAAGGGAACCCGGACCTCCAGTCCGACCGCCATGCTTATCCGGTCCTTGCGCTCCAGGAGCATTCGGACGAAGCGGGTCAGGTGTAGGTAGCACATCACCCGCATCCGCATCTCGTGGTCGCTCTCACCGTCGGCCCGCTCGACCTCGGCGGCCGCGCTGGCGTACTGGTCGCGGATGTAGGTGGGCAGGTCGAGCGCGGCGGTGATGTCGGCGTTGAACCGATCGGACACCTGTGCCCGCGCACCGCTGACGAAGACGGCCATCCAGGGGAAGGTGTCCGCGGCCTGCACCTCCGGCTGGTGGAACCACCGGTACCCGCCGAAGACCTCGTCGGCGGACTCTCCGGAAATGGCGACCGTGGAGTGCTCGCGGATGGCTCGGAACAACAGGTACAGCGAGTTGTCCATGTCACCGAGGCTGAGCGGGCTGTCCCGCGCGGTGATGACCGCACGGCGCACCGCCGGGTCAGCGATCGCGGCGTGGTCGAGCACGATGGCCTCGTGCCGCGAGCCGACGTGCGTGGCCACCTCACGCGCGTAGGGGGCGTCTGTCGTGGGGCGCAGGTCGTCGGCGACGAAGTCGTTCTCTCGCCCGGCGAAGTCCACCGCGAAGCTGCGCACCTTCTCGCCGGACCCGCTGAGCTCGGCGGCGGCCAGTGCGGTGATCACGCTGGAGTCCAGCCCACCGGACAGCAGTGTGCAGCGCGGCACGTCGGAGACCAGTTGGCGGCTCACGACGTCCTCGAGCAACGTGCGCACGGTGGCGATGGTGGTCTGCTGGTCATCGGTGTGAGCACGGGTCGGCAGGGTCCAGTAGCGGCGCTCACGCAGGCCGGTGCGGTCGACGGTGACCACGCCACCCGGTACCACCTCGCGCATCCCGCACCACACCGCGCTCCCCGGCGTCTGGGTGAAGCTGACCAGCTCACGCAGTCCGTCGAGGTCGACCGCGCGGTCCGCCAGCGGGTTGGCGAGGATCGCCTTCGGCTCGGAGCCGAACAGCACCCCGTCGTCGGTGCTGGAGTAGTACAGCGGTTTGACGCCCATCCGGTCGCGGATCATCACGAGCTTGTCGGTCCTGGCATCCCAGACGGCGAAGGCGTACATGCCGTTGAGCCGTTCGGCGACTGCTTCGCCCCACTCCAGGTAGCCATGGAGCACCACCTCGGTATCGCTGCGGGTCCGGAACCGATGGCCACGACGGAGCAACTCGCTCCTGAGCTCAGTGAAGTTATAGACCTCACCGCTGTAGGTGATGGTCACCGCGCCTTCGGCGGTGTGCACCCCCATGGGCTGGGTGCCGCCTTCGATATCAATGACTGCCAGCCTTCGATGGCCGAGGGCCGCATGCCGGTCAAGCCAGGCGCCTTCGGCGTCCGGTCCCCGGCAGGCCATGGTCACTGTCATCGCGTCGAGGTCCGCGCGGTGCCGGGTCAGATCCCGATCGAACGAGACCCAGCCAGTAATTCCACACATCGATTTACCTTCTTCGTCTCAAGTGCACTGTGCGGGACGCCGTCAGGGTTGGAGGCGATCAATACGCCAGCCGGGTTCGGCGCGCTCGTAACGCAGCCTCGGATACAAATGGTCCGGGTCGGTCTGCCAGAACTCGACCGACGCGGGCTCGAGCAGGTAGCCCAGCCAGGTGGCCGGGCGTGGCAGCGCCGCACCGGCGCGACTCAGCTCCCGGGCCCGCGCCCGCAGCGCGTCCTCGTCCAGCAGCGGTGCGCTCTGCTGCGTGGCCACCGACATCGGGAGCGCGCTGACCGGCCGGGCGGCCCAGATGGCGTCGGATTCCGTGTCGGGCAACGGGTGGGTCGGGCCGGTCACGATCACCTGCCGGCCGACTTCACGCCAGTACAGCACGCCTGACGCCCAGCCCGTCTCGGCCAAGTCCCGGCCCTTGCGGCTGCCGGCGTGGGTGGCGAACACCAGCCCTGTGTCGCGGATCGCAAGCATTGCCACCATCCGGTTCGAGGCTTGGCCGCGGGCATCGGCGGTGGCCAGCGCCATGGCGCCAGGCCTTTGGGCGGCGTTCGCGACCGCGCTGTCGAACCAGGCCTGGACCAGACCCATCGGTTCGGCTGGCGGGGTGGAGAACTCTTCGGCCACCTGGGGTTGGGTCGATGCGCTCACGATGACTTCCTGATCGGTTCGAAGGCCAGGCCGCGATCGACCAGTTGGCCGGAGTGGACACCTTCGACGATTGCCTCGATGTCGGTCATCATTCGGTGAGTCGGCGGGTATCCGATGAGCGCGGTGGCCCGATTCGGCGGCATGGGTGCCGTCAGGTCGGCGGTGGACTCCCATAGCATCACCGCGCCCCAGCGGTTGGTCTGCCGGTCGGAGATCCAGAACTTCAACCGCATCCCGTGAACCTGCGCCCACGGCTCCACGCCCTCTTCGCGCAGGTGGGCGCGAAGCGAGTCGATGGTCTGGTCGGACCCGGAGAGGTCCCACCAGGCGATGGTGGCTTTCATGCGTTCAGGACCTCCTCGGTCTTCGTCAGTGGCGTCAGAATCGAGGTGAGGATGCGCTCGGCGTCCTGGGTAAGCACCGATTCGAGGTGGAACTGCACCGAGCTGAAGTGCGGCCCGCGCAGGGCATGCACCTCGCCCGTGCGGGCATCCAGGCTGACCCGCACCTCGCCGACGCCGGGACACTCGAACCCCTCGGCTGCTGCTGCCGCCCAGGCCACGTAGGAGTTGTAGAAGCCCACCCGTTCCCGCGAGCCGAACAGGTCGATCTCGCGCTGGGTGCCCTGGTTCGGGACCTCCCGGCGCATCAACTTGAGCCCGAGGTATTGGCAGAGCAACTGATGGCTCAGGCACACAGCCAGAAAGGGGATGCGCCGGGACAGCAAGTGCTCGATCGCCGAGGTGAGATGGGCCATCCTGGGGTGGCCGACCTCCCGCGGGTCGCCTGGACCGGGCCCCAGGACGACGAGGTCGTGGTCGTCGAGGCTGTGGGGCTCGTCGAAGCGGGTGAGTTGCACCGTCAGCCCGATGGCGCGCAACTGGTGGGCCAGCATCGAGCTGAAGGTGTCCTCGGCATCAATGATCAGCGCCCGGCGGCCGCTCAGCACCGGCTGCGGCCGTGCTCGCGTGTCGGCGTCGCTGAGCCAGAAGCGCGCGATCGTCGTGTTGCGCCTCCCCAGAGCTTCTTGGATCAGCGGGTGCTTGTCGAGCCGCTCGTCGGCGCCCAGCGCTGAGAGTAGGCCCGCGGCCTTGGTGCGGGTCTCCGCGACCTCGGCGTCGGGGTCGGAGTGCCGGACCAGGGTTGCGCCTACCCCGACCTCGACGTGACCGCTGTCGTCGAGGTCTGAGGTACTGATGTCGGCGGTGCGGATGAGGATGGCGGAGTCCAGGGTGCGAGCGCCGCCTTCGTCGCGGCCGATGAGGGCCGCGACGCCTCCGTAGTACCCGCGGCCGCGCGGCTCGTAGCGGGCGATCACTCGGCAGGCGTTCTCGAGCGGGCTGCCGGTCACTGTGGGGGCGAACATTGTTTCTCGCAGGATGTCCCGTGGATCGAGGTCGCTGCGTCCCTCTATTACGTATTCGGTGTGCGCGAGCCAGGCCATTTCCCGCAGGAACGGGCCCACTACTCGGCCACCGCCATGGCAGACCCGGGCCATCATTTTTAATTCCTCGTCCAAGACCATGTACAACTCGTCGGTCTCTTTGCCGTCGGTGAGGAAGTCCATGACCTCCGACAGGATCGGTCCTGTCGGCGGGTAGCGGTAGGTGCCGCTGATCGGGGTCATTGCCGCGATGCCGTCTCGTAGGCTGACGTGGCGCTCCGGTGTGGCGCCGACGAAGGTTCGAGTGCCGGTGTGTACGAGGAAGGTCCAGTAGGCGCCGGTCTCGCGGGTGAGCAACCGGCGGAACAGGCTCAGTGCGCTGCGCGTGGAGTACCCGGTGATGGTGGTGACGAACGAGCGCTTGATAACGAAGTTCGAGCCCTCTCCGGTGCCTATCTCGTTGTCGAGCACCGCGCGAACTGTGTCGGCGTAGGCGTCGTCTTCGGTGTCGAAACGCCCACCGATCAGGGTGATCGGCTCGTCCGGCAGGGATTTCAGCGCCTCGGACGTGGCGATCTGACCCTGGTCGGTCACTGACATCGCGAGCAGCGGTGAGCCATCGGCGGCGGCGGCGAAGCCGCGCTCAGTGATCTGCTGGTGGGGTACCAGGACCAGTGCTTCTTGCCGGGCCTCGCCGGGCCGCCCGGCCTGGTCGGCCAGCGGGATGTCGGCGAGCCGGGCCGGGGTGCTGACCTGGCCCAGCAGGATCTCTATTCGGTCCGGGCTCAGGGTCTCGGGGCGGTGCAGCAGGGCGAAGGCGCCTGGGTTGGGTCCCAGCACGTGCTCGAGTAGCAGCGGCGAGTTCATTGGAAGACCTCCTCGGTGGTGGTGACCACCGAGCAGCGAGCCGCCGCGTAGTCGAGGGCCAGCCGGTGGTACTCGGCGGAGAAGTCGCCAACCGCGTCGGCGACCAGGAATGGCTGGATGTCGTTGGTGAACGCCTCGAGGGCCGTCACCAGTACACCGACATGCGCGTACACCCCGCAGACAATCAGCTGGTCGCGGCCCTGGTCGCGCATCTGTGCCAGCAGGTCCGAGCGGAAGAACGCGCTGTAGCGCCACTTGGTGAGCAACTGGTCCGCCGGCCGTGGTGCGAGCTCCGCGACGATCTGCCGATCGATTGGGTCCACCCTCATGCCCGGACCCCAGAAGTCCTTCAGCAGGCCGCGTTCCTCATCCGTCATGCCACCGGGTTGCGCGGTGTAGAACACCGGGATCCCGAGCGCAGCGCAGCGCTCCCGCAGCAGCACGCAATGGCGCACCAGCGGGTCACGCACCGACGAGGCAAACGGCGCGAGAAAATAGCGCTGCATGTCGTGCACGAGCAGCACCGCCCGGCGCGAGTCGAGGGTCCACTGTGCAGTGCTGATGGGCAGTTCAGCCGTCGTCGGCAGTGGGTAGGCTGCGATCGGAGCTATGCCGGGCACGGTTCTCCCTCGGCCTGGTTCATCATCATCTGCGTCTGCCAGGCCGAGACCACCGATACTGCCTGGCGAGGGTTGAGTCGCGGGTCGCATAACGTCGTGTAGTTCTCACCGATCCGGTCGGTGCCTAATCGGGCGTCGACGCATTCGGTCACTGCATCCGGGGTGGTCTCCAGATGTACCCCACCCGGTATTCCGCCGGCTGTGCGAACGGCGACCTGGAACGCCGTGACCTCCCGGATAATCGTCTCCACGACTCGGGTCTTGCGTCCCTCAGTGGTGGTCACAGTGTTGGCGTGCATGGGGTCAACCAGCCAGATCACCGGGTGTTCGGCGGCGCGCACGGCCCGGACCAACGGCGGCAGCAGATCCATGGTCGCGTCAGCACCCAGCCGGGCGATCAATGTGAGTCGGCCCGGCTCCCGTTCAGGGTCGAGCCGCGCACACAACCCGAGCAGATCGGCGACCGTCATACGCGGCCCGACCTTGCACGCAACCGGGTTAACCACGTCTGCCAACAGCGCGACGTGGGCCCCGTCGAGCTGGCGGGTTCGCTCGCCGATCCACGGCCAGTGGGTGGAGGTGAGCGCGACCCGACCCTCCCGATCCCGACGCCGCATCGGGATCTCGTAGTCGAGCAGCAGAGCCTCATGACTGGTCCATACGGCCGGCTCGATGCGCGCCCGTGGCGTCGGGCTGAGGTTGGCCATGATCTGGCTCGCCGCCCGGTAACCCGCTAACAGGCGCTGCGGATCGGGCCGCCGTGCGTCCAGGTCTGGCTCCGGACCGTTCACCATGTGCCCTCGGTACACCGGGATCTCGACGCCACCAACCCACTCGGTGCGCGCCGACCGAGGCTTGGCGTACTGACCTGCGATCCGGCCCACCCGCACCACCGGCTGATGAGTAATCGCCCTCATGACGCCGGCGAGCACGTTGAGGAGTCCCACCTTCCGCTCCACGTCACCCGCGGTGCATTCCGCGGGATCCTCCGCGCAGTCACCCGCCTGCACCACCTGCGCCTGCCCGGCGGCGACTCCGGCGAGCAACCCCCGGAGCCTGCTCAGCGCCTCGGCCTCCACGAGCGGAGGAAGGGCCGCCAGCACATCCCGGACCTGCTCGACCTGTGCCGGGTCCCCCCACCGTGGCTGATGCCGCACAACCGGGGCCCGCGAAACTTCCAGCGAGGTGACGTTCAAGTTTGCTCCAAACCTCAGACATGTCGGCAACTCGCAATCCACGCATTAACCGATGACCCGCCACCAATGGCGAATGGCGAATGGCGACGTCGATAAGGCTGCAGGGTTGCCCCGAAATGCTTGGGTGCGGCGGATTAACCTCCCGTTGTACAGCTAGCTCGCCGACCAGTCGGCTGAGCACAAAGAAGACGAGACCGCCGGGGTAACCGATTAGTGGTGGGGCGACGCCGCTGCCGCTGTTCCGCCGTGGGGCGGGTATGGGTTATCCTGCACGTACAGCCACGTACCGTTCGGCTGCTCCTGCACGGTGTCGCAAAAGTTCCCAGTGAAGCTCTCGCGGGTGCCATCCGGCGCAGTCTGCTCCAGGGAATATTTGCCCATTATGGCCGCCGTGCGGCCACGTACCTTGCCGTCACCTGCGCGCTTCCCTCCCGCCAGCACAGTTTGGAGAGGGTTGACTGTGAGCACCGGATCCGACTTGAACCACTCGACGTAGAACGCCCTGATAGCCTCGTGGCCCCTAACAATCGATAAGTCGTAGTTGACAATCGCCGCTTCGGGCTCATGGAGAGCGATGATTCCGTCCACGTCCTTGGCCTTAATTCTCTCTCCCAAGAGCCTCAGCAACTCGGCTGGGGTCTTGGCGGCGGCCGGCGTACCACTGATATCCGCTGGGGCCGTGGGAGCAGTTGACTTGCTCGCGGCCGGCGATGCACCCATCGCCTCGGCCTGGATGAAGGTCGAGCCGACGATGCTCCCACCCGTCAACAAAATGGCTGCGCTAACAATCGGCAGCGTGCGTTTGATTCTCTTCATGACGTCTCCTCCAAACTCGAGATGGCAACCAGGTAGATACAACGCACCTACGGCGTTGGACCCTCGGGCTTGTTCCTCGACGGAATACCGAATTCTGTTGGTCCCCACTGACCCCCAGTTTACCAACCTGCCCCCTTGACGGCAGTCATATAACAGTACGAAACTGGCCCTGTCAAGCTATAAAGGTTGTCCTGAAATGATCAAGAACGTGGGCCAGCGGTGAGATCGTGGCAATGTTCTGTTACCGATCGGGCCGATCAGCCGATCATGGCCAGGTTGCTCATCTGCGCGACGCCTCGGGTGGTGTAGTAAACGCCTTGACGTTTGCGGCGGCAGTTGCGCAGGTTGGTCCAAGACTTCAGGTGCGCCAAGGCATGTTCGACCCGGGCGCGAACTGGACGAATTGACGAACCGGACCACGCCGAGGAACCTCGTCCAGGTCCTGTTGCAGCAACCAGGTCGCCTCCGCGTCCTCCGACGCATCACTGATAAAGATCAGCGCTGGGTCAGTGGTTGTCATGTGGAATGCCCCGTGTTCCGGTGCCCGGTAACGCCCCATGACTGCATTTTCGCTTGGGCGACTCCTCAGCGTTACCCCTCCGGGACGGATGTCCTGGATCTGTCCTGTCCTATCTAATCATCGCCATCACCCGGTCCCGTGTCGACGAACATCCATTCTGGACGCGCACCATGTAGCGCTTGGTGGAGGCGGGTGTCGAGGAGGTCGATCTCGACCCGCGGTGATGCTCAGCGGGGTGAGGATTAGGTGGTTGCCTTGGCACGCTTCTGGTGTCTGGCGAGTGAAGTTGGTGTCTGGAGGTGGGAAGCGGGAGGCAGCATGGCTGTTAAGAAGGCACTGTGGTCGCGGCGGTCCGACGTCGTCGGGGCGGTCGGGATCTTCAACGCGGTTCTGGTCGCGTTCGCCGGGTTGTGCGCTGGCACCGGATCGCCTTAGTTGACCGGGGTCGTCGGGGCGGCGGCCGCAGTGGTAGCGGAGGGTGTCCCGGTACTTCTCCTCGAATCGGTCGAGGATCTCCCGCACCCGGTCCAAGCCGACCGGCGTCGCGATGTGCGAGTCATGGAAGTACGCGTTGCCCGCCGAGGAGGTCGCCGCGTACACCTCCAAGGTCGGGTACCAGAGGGCGAGGTCACCGAGGTTCTGCTGCCACGCTTGGTCTTGCCGAGCCATGATCACATCCTCATGAGTTCGATGATAGTGGAGCTGTTGCGCGAAGCCTGTCGATCCCGGCCTCCCGGGCACCAGGGTTCGCGATCCCGGATCCGGTCCGTTGCGGCTACGGCAACATAGGTACACGAACGTCCCACCGAATTCGACCGCTCAAACGTGAACGGAGGTGCGGTTCATGAATCATGAAATCGCGGCTGGATCATGAATGATATTGATTCCTCGCACCCAATTCTTCGTTGAGCCTCACCAGGGCCAAGCCGGTTGACGCTCGCGGTCGATGTGGGCCCTACCCGAGGCCGGGATCGTACCGTGGTCAAGAGTGGCTGACGACACCTTCAGTTGTATCCCTTCATGAATCTTGGAAAGCTCAGGTCCCGTGCATGAAAGCCGATGCAAGGTTCATGATCATCTAGGCGATGTTGTCCTAGCTTCATGAATCGTTCGGGTGAACCGCCTTGCGCAACACCGGGCCTACTCTGGAGCATCACGAGCGTGGCTGACCAGACTAATACCAGGTTCGGCGCACTCGATAGTCGTCTCGCCGCCGCAGTACGACATGCACTCGATGTCGCGGTCACGTTTACCGCGTTGGCCCCCCTGAACGACGTGCATCGGCGGCTGAGCGCCCGTGCCCGCTCACTCAACGTCGAACGAGTGATTTCAGATCCACCGTCACACAAGTGGTACGAGCTCATGACGGAGCTGTTTGGGCGAGACTCGGAAGGCGCTGCTCAGCACGTACCAGTAGGCCTGGTCACGGACCGACTCAACGCGGCGACTCTGTCATACCTTAGGTTCGCCAGGTCATACAAGCTGAATTCATTGGAACGCCGAATTATTCGTAGCATCCTTGCGGAATCTGGCGCGCTCATCGTTGCAGAATCGATCGCGTTGAGCGACGATCTACGGCGTAGAGTTGACCCAGATCCGTTCTGTGACGACCTAAGCGCGAATCTTCAGCGGGCTGGGCAAGTCGGCTTGACACTTATTGAGTATGCGGCTGCTGAAAACTGGTGGGACTTCTTGCCGTGCCAAAATACACAACTCTCTGTCACCCCCCGGCTGCGGTCTCCTGCGGCCATACAGGCCAAGAGGAACGGGTTTAGCCTGCCAATCACTCATAGCGACGGAGTATCGACATCGTGCGCGTCACAAACCACCATAAGGATCCAGTCGGCGACTCCTCGATTCCATCGGTCATATCGCAAGCCCATCGCCGCCGTGTTCTGTCTTGCCTTTGTCATCGGGCTCGCGGCCGCACTGACTCTGTGGCCGCTCGGCCAGGCCGCCAGAATGGTCATGCCTCCTCTGGAGAAGCCGGACCTGAAGTTCTCAATTATGACGACGACTGATCTCGGCCCGTTCTGGCTGGCAGTCCAGAAAGGGTACTTTAGGGAGGAGGGTTTTACGTTCGATCCGGTGACCGACGTGAGACACGCGGAGAGCGGTGCCCAGTCGGTCGCAATGCTTGAGGACGATACGGTCGATGTCGCCTACGCCACGTATCCGCCATTCATTGCCATGCAGAGCAGAGGAAAGAATGTCAAATTGATCGCTGCAGCGTCGCTGGCCGGACCGGGCAGTTGCATGGTAGTGGCGATGCCCAACTCGAAGATCAATAGTGTCGCGGATATGGCCGGCGCACGGGTCGCCATCACCGCGCCCAATACGGTCTCACAACTCATGGTTCAGTCGGCGCTCAAGGCCAGTGGTGTAGACTACCAGACAATCCAATGGGTAACGGTACCGTTTGAGGGCATGGAAGGAAAGCTCGCCATCGGCGAGATCGACGCCGCATTCATGGTCGAACCCTTCTTATCTCAAGCGCAGAACAACATCGGAGCGGTTTCGGTCTTCGATACCGCAGTGGGACGAACGTCCAACCTGGCTACAGCTGGATTCGGCGCAAATTCTGAATTCGTATCGAAATATCCGAGGACGGCGGCCGCGTTCCAACGGGTTATGCAGCGGGCTACCGAAGTGGCTAACGAGGATAGGGCAAACGTCACGCCGGCGCTGGTGCAGTTCGCGCACCTCGACACAAGTACCGCAAAGCTCCCCTCATTGCTGACGTTTCAGTCCTCCCTCAACGCCGTTGAGCTCCAACGGGTCGCCGATCTGATGGTGGACTTCGGCATGATCGGCACGCCGATCGATGTCTCGCGCATGATTGCAAGAATCCCAACTGGACGTTAGTGTTGCTGGCCTGCCGATCTCGCCATTTCAGCCGGCCTATGCGATGCTTGATGCACGTCCAGTTCAAATACATGGCTATCGCGCTGTATCGCAGTGTCATAAGGTGTCACGTTGTTGTCAAGTGTGTCGACCTGTTGACGTGCTGCTAGCAAGCCCGGAATAATCGCACTTCAGAAACCAGAGTTGGTCAGCGGCACGTTGATCGAAGTTTCATGAACCAAGAGGCAATGTTCGCCAGTGATCATGAACGGACGTCGGCGTTCATGAAACTTATCTGATAGGGCACGCGACTTTCATGCATGGCGTGACTTGCAACTGGCGCCGGTCTCGCTACGCTATCGCGCATGAGTCCGGTCGTCGGTGGTGAGAGGCCCCGCGGCAAAGAGTTCTACGCGAGTGGTCCATGGTTGGTCATCTTCAGCCATGGGCTGCAGTCCGAGGCATGGGCAAGAGAAATTGCTCTTCAGTGTCACGTGCGCGACGTTGCCTGCCATCTCACCACCGCTGCCGAGGTGGAATTGCATACTCTTAGCTACTACACCGGCTTCGTTGTCGTGCTGCCGTCGTCGACGGCCGGCGCGCAGGCAGGCTCGCACAAGAAACTCGTCAGCCTCGTTCGCGTGTATCGAGCTCACCGACCCAACGGGCTGGCCGCACTCGCCAGAGGCCTTCCTTGGTTCGAAGTCGGTGTGGTGCAGGTGTTCGATGACGCATCCGTCGACTCCAGATCCGTGATCAGGTCAATCAAGGACATGGTCTGTGAATACCATCGGCTGAGCCAAGACGATGTGCCTATGCCGTTCACCTGCTACGAGAACCTCAGTCGCCAGGGCCAGGGTGAACTCGGCGACCGGAGCACTGACCGCGATGCGAGCAGCGTCGAGCTGCTGCGGGCGAAGCTTCATGAGTGGAACATTGACTGGTCCATCGAGGCTGTAACGCCCATTCGCAACTTTATCAACAGCATGCGTGGGTTCTACGAGAACCCACGGTTCTCCGACCTGCATCGTCCAGTCCCGGGCGATCCGCGTAATCGACTCCACTTTGTGCTCGATGAGCCCGCTTTCTCTCCCCAACCGGCCGTGTGCTCACATAAAAAGTGGATGGAGGGCGGCCAACGAGTCGTAACCCGAGTCCTGAGCGAGCTCCAGAAAGAGTTCCCACACGTCCGTCGACCCGAGGGTCGTGATGGGAAGAAGGGCAAGCAGCAGGATTTCCAAGATCTTTATCGAGCGCTCCGTACCGCCGAGGAAATCCTGTCTATTCGCTCACCCAGCCCTTCATGAGCTGAGTCGCCGTAGGCCTTGTACCACTCAAGAGATGATCGCTGCACGTGAAGCCGCGTATCTGTATTCGTTGAGGAGTCCATCGTCGACACGGATGGGTAGCAATGTGCGCGTGTTGGCTTGCGGTGCGGCGGTGGGTTCGAATGGTCGTTGTTGTCCAGCTTGGTGGGGTTGGTGGGGTAGTGCCGCTGGTATTCGGCAAGGATCTGCCGGGGCGTGTGGTTCGTCGTGAGCTTGATGGCCCCGTAGCCCGGGCAGGCTTGATGTTGCCCCGGTTTCGCGGGCACGAATGTTGAGGGAGATGCGGTTCGACGCTCTTTTCGAAGGAGCTCGTGCACCGTGCCGAAGCCTTACCCGCCGGATTTTCGGCGGCGTGCTCTGGATCTGCTTGAGTCGGGACGGACGGTTCGTGATGTGGCCGTGTCTTTGGGGATCGCGGAGTCCTGCCTGCATCGCTGGAAGCCACAGGATTTGATCGACCGGGGTCTGAAGTCGCCGAGTCCGGAAGCGACCGAGTCGGCTGCCTTGGCCGAGGCCCGGACGCGGCGGGTCATGCCGTCACATCGAGATAAGATCAGTTGTGACGGCTTGGTCAGTCTGACTGGATCACGTCGTCGGTGACAGTCAGGCCGTTTTTCTGAGCCCAGGTGACCATTAAGGGCTGGAAGTCGTGTCCCCAGTAGCGTTGTCGGACTTCTCCGGTTGGGGATAGGTGGCCCATCTCGGCAATGCCGAAGGCTTGTCCGACCTCGTCGGCGAGCCGGCAGGCCACGGCGAGGAGTTCTGGGCAGGGTTGAGTGAGGTCGTCGAGCGCGGCGGCTGTTTCAGCCGGTGCGGCGGGTGTGGTCAGCACCGGCTGGCTTCGGGGTCGCTGAAGCCCCCTCGGTGACCGATCTGGACGGGCTGCTCATCTGAGATCGGGTAGAACTGGGCGCGAAGCATCACACCGCCGCCGGTAGCGGCCCGGTCCCGAGCGTGCCGCGCCAGGTAGAGCAAGCCGGACAGGATGACTACTACAATCATGTCGTCGCTGATCAGCCTCACTCGGGGCGACCCGTCGGCCGGCGTTTCCCACGATCGTGCTTGGGGTTTTGAGGTCAAAGACGTTCGCGGCGTAGACGCCGGCTCCGTCCGTGTACAGGTCGAGGGCGCCGTAGCGGGCGAGCGGCATGTTCATGGATCCGTCGGCGACGAGTCGGCGGCGCCCGGTTGAGCACCGGGTGAACACGGTGGATTCCGCGAACAGTCGGACGGGCGTGGTCATCATCTCGTGTTGGAACGCCGAGTAGACGGCCTGGGAGATCACGAAGTCGCCGGGAAGGTCGGGGACGAGGGTGACCACGAGCCACGGGTCCTGGTTGTTGGTGTCGAGGCGGGGCGAGGGCGTCACTTTCGATCTCGGTTACCCGCCTGGCCTGCTGTTCCCAGCCGGCCAACCGGTCCCGATAGGCGGCGGCCACCTCGGGCTCGGACAGGTACCGGGTGGTGGATCCGTTGCGCTTGGGAAACCGCAGCGCCTCGTTGATCAGGATCGCATGCGGGGACTGCGAGGTGCGCGATACGGCGATCACGATGAAGCCCAAGGCGCTGTCGGGCTGGCTCCCGGCGGGGAAGTCCGGCTCGGGCTCAAGCGGGACCGAATAGACGTTGAACACCGGCACTGGCGCCGTCAGGCTGGCGACGGTTTGCTCGATTCGCCTCACCTCGGCACCGGACAACTCCACTCCGGGAGCGTCTACGGCGCAGGCATGGGCGTCCTCTTTCACCCCAATGATGATCGTTCCGCCTGTGGTGTTAGCCAGCGCCGCAACATCACCGGCCAAGGCGCGGCGACCGGAGTCCCCGCGGCCATAGTGCTCACCCTTGAACTCAAGATCAAAACGATTCCTGAGTGTTCGAGTCGACCAACGATCGAACCTGCATAGCGCGCAGCTCACCGAGCGAACCACCGAACAGGGCTTCGAGCCGGCGGGAGCGAAGAGCAACCATCGCGACACCATCCGGCGCCGCGGATCGCCACGGGCTGGCGTGCACCACAGCCACGCAGCAAGTGCACGAGGGAGATCTCAGCGTGCCTGGGAACGAGGTCCTCTCCGGCGAGTTGCCGGAGTCTTCGACCATGGGTCGGTGCCGTCGAGCAGCGTGACGGAGTTGAAGGTGCGGCTGCGGATGCCGTGCGCCCGCAGGGCGGTGACGACGTCGCCGCGTGAGTCATCAGCGTTTCAGGTGTGCTGAACCGACGCTTGTGCCGAACTAAACGCGTTGGTTGGCGCTGACCAGACCAGCGGCGTATGGCTCAAATAGGCCTGATCAATATCCGGGTCCTGTGAGCCGTGATCTGAAATTGTCGGTGGTGGCGCTCATACTCTGCGCGACGATCGTTACTTCTGGTGTGCCCAGGACGACTGTGCTGGGGGAGGATACTTTGACGAGCACCACGGAGATGAACGACGTGGATTCGCCGCGCCGCTGGTGGCAGCATGTCGTGGCTAGCGACTGGTCAGTTTTCTCGGTGCCTGAGGACCTGGTTCGCGAACGGTATTCGGCGTTACTGGCAGCGCTGGACGAGCTCAGCACCCGCGGCCCGAGGGCGACCCTCTCCGAGATCATGGACCGGCTACGGATTGTCGGCTTCCACGACCTGCTGCCCGCGGCTGAACTGAGGAATCTGCTGGACCAGCTCGCTAGATGGGAGTTCGCTAAGCCGTTTCGGGACTTCGCGGCGCCAGTGCGGAACTACCAGGGTGTCATCATTAGGCAGGAGGCTTGGGCGCTGACGCGCCGCGGTCGCGCCATCGTCACCGCCGTGCGGACAGCCATCGCCTCGGCCGATCGCGCACTGCAGTTGCCGAGCCGGCTCTTGGACAGTGTCGAGCAGACCGTGCGTGGCTTGTTGGAACACGCGAAGGACGTGACGGCACACGGCCTTCTCGACGCGGACCTGGGCAACGTCGGAACACGTATCGCCGAACTGCAGCGGGTCACCGCAGACTTCTACGACGCGCTCGGGCAGCTCGTCCAGTCGGATGTTACGAAGGATGAGGTGTTCGAGGGCAACCGCGACCGGGTGGTCGAAGCGCTTCGGCAATTCGCCCGTGAATACGACCGGGGGCTAGTACGGGTCGGCGCCGCGCTAACCGACCTCCGGCAGGCCGGTCATCAGCACGTGGTGCAATGCGCTGTGGCGCACGCAGGTCTGCTCGACCCCGCCGTGCAGCAGCACTGGGTTAACGACCGCATGGCCTTGCTATCCGCTCTGGAAGCGTGGTTCGTGCCGGGAGGCAGCGTCCACTTGCTCATCGAGTCGGCCTATGGTGCGGTGAACACGTTGTTGAACGCCGTGGACCGGCGGTACAACGCACGGCTGCGAGGGTCGGATTTGTCGGTGGACTTCCGCGTCCTCGCGCAGTCCCTATACCGACAGATCGACGACGACGCCGCCCGGCAGGTGTACGCGGCGGCATTCGGGGACTGGCCGGCCTGGCACGTGGTGGCCGGTCCAGCACACGAGGACGTCGATCACGCCACAACCTCGGCGGCCGGGCCCGCACCGTTCACGGTCGAGGTGACGCTACGTGAGCACGAGCGGTACGGCCCGGCTGGCGGCCGGCCACGGAAGGTCGTCGACGCGTCCGCAGCGCGGGAGCGGGCCTTGGCAGATGCACGGGAACAAGCGGCGCACGGGCGACGCTGTGCCGAAAGGTTGGTGACTCCCGGTGAGGTCGGGCTCGAACACTTCGCCGGACTCGACGGCGACACCGCCGCGATCCTGTTCGACGCGGTCCAGTTGGCGCTCGACATGGTCGAGCCCTCAACGGGAGTCGGCCAGGTCGAGGCGGACGAAGCTGGGGTGCTCGTCACTGTGCGGGTGGTCGATGCCGGCGCGCAAGTCGTCGTGTCGCTTGCCGAGGGTGACTTGTGCGGTCCGGACCTGCGCGTCACTGTCCAACCCGCCGGGGCGGTGGCGCCAAGCGCTGTACGGCGAACACACCCCGCGCGGGCCGGCACGAGGAGCGTCGCATGACGCAGGGCTCATTGCTGCCTCCGGATCTCGCTGACTGTGCCCGGAGGCTGATCGGTCAAGGCAGGGTGCTCGCCGAACGTGAACCGGAGTCGTACCGAGCCGCCGTGCGGGGGCAGGCCGAGCTGACAAGGTTTTTCGCCAGCGAGCTCGGTTGGACGGTTGACGTCATCGAGACCGCGGACATGGTCCGGCTGCACAAGCGCAGGCAAGACGTCCCCCGCGTGCGTGGGCCCCGGTTGCGCCGGGACGGCCGGGAGAAGGGCCATGCGCCGCGGCTCGTGCTGATCCTGTCAGCACTCGCCTGCGAACAGCTGTGGCGACGGCCCAGGATGACGCTGAACGACCTGCTGCAGTCGGTGGCACAGGTATGCGCAGCCGACAGCGACAACGGCCTGCTGCCGCAGTTCGTCATAGTCGCCGGAGACGGGGTGAGCAAACGGGAGGCACACGAAAACCGGCAGAGCCTCGTGGACGCTCTGCGGCTGCTCGAAGCAGACGGGACGATCACGGTCGACTCAGATCTGGACCAGGTAGCGGGAGACGACGCGAGCGACCTGGTCGTGACCGCGTCACGGGACCGGCTGACGGCGAAGTTCTCCTCACTGTCCCCGTCGCTACTCAAGTTGTCCGAGCTGCCTTCAGCACGGCACGTCCGAGCACTGACCGCCGACCAACTCGACGAGGACGGCGAACCGACTGAGGAGTCGGATCTGTCCCCAGACAGTCGTGCCGCGCGTCGGGAGACCACCCGGCGTCGCCACCGAGCGATCCGGCGACTTGTCGACGACCCGGGCACGGATCCGGCGGCGGACGAGTACCTGCACACCTCGACCGGGCGCAACCGCGCACTCAACGTGCTCCATGCGCTAGGGCTGGTCGCCGCCGTGCGCCGGGACTGGTGGCAGATCAGCGATCCCTCGGGTTTTGGCAGCACGTTGGACTTCCCCAATGGCAGGCGCAGCGAGCGCCAGGCAGCTCTGGCTCTGCTCGAGCATCTCGGCCGCCGCGAACCGGACATCGGCGGGAGCGAACTGCCGATCGCGCTCGGTGAGATGGTGAACCTCTTCGAGCAGGTGCGGGACGGGTTGCCCCGCTGGGCGGCCGCATACGACGGTCGGCTATCCGCGCTGGCCAGGGCGGCGGCGTCCGAACTTGTCGACGCGGGGTTTCTGATCGAGCCCCGGAACGGAGGCGACCAACCCGGCGACACAGCCGAGCAATGCTGGCAGCCCACACCGGCGGTACGGATGTGGCGGATCAGGCTCACTACGCGCGGTGTTGGAGGAACCCCGTGACGAACGGCGAAACCGTTGTGGACACAGACGACGACTCCCAGGCCGTGCACGGATTTCCGTCAGCGACCGGTCGGTGGCAGCCGACCCGGGCAGGAGTGCTCAACAGCTGGAAGTGGACCGACGAGGAGTTTCATTTCTCCGACGGCTGGCTCGCCTTCGTCGGACGCAACGGTTCGGGCAAGTCCTTGACCGCCTCCCAATTGGTGACCGTCCTGCTCGACGGGGACACGTCGCAGACGGCGCTCAGTGTGTCCGGCAGGGCCGCCGGCACCCTGATAAGCAGGCACACCGACAACCGCGACAGGGACGACAAAACCGGGGTGTGGTGGCTCGAGTACGGCCGGACCGACGCCGCGACCGGGACCACCGAGTACGTCACCACCGGACTGTGGCTGCGCTCGTCCGGCCAGTCGCTGCTGCGTGCCTTCTTCCTTCTGCCCGGCCGGGTCGGCAAGGAGCTCATCTTGCAGGTCGATCGCAACGCCGTCGGCATCGACGACCTGGCCCGGCAGCTCGCTGCGGCGCGCGGAGAGCTCTACACCGATGCCCAGCGGCTTAAACCGAAGGCGACCGCGCATCTGACCGCGATCGGCCCTGAATCTGGTTACCGGGATGCCGTCCGCACTCGCTTATTTGCCCCACTCGACGAGATCCAGTACGACGCTTTGCTGAGCGTGCTCCGGACTCTGCGCAGCGTCCGGACCGCGGAGAAGATCTCCGCCCGCGACATGCTCGAGGTGCTCACCGGTGCACTCCCCGCACTTGATCAGGGAAAGCTGAGCGAGATCGCCGCCGCCATGCAGCGCATCGCAACATTGGAAGCCCAGCTCGCCGATACCAGGGAGCAGGCAAGGAAACTGGCCGACACCGACCGGGTGTACGAGCTCTACCGGCGAGCCGTGTCCTTGACCGTCGCGGCGGCGCTCCGGTCGGCCAACACCGAGTTCGACAACCTGGCCCGGCACGAACGGGCCGCCAAGGAAAGCCTCGCTAACGCCGAGCGCGCCGCACATGAGGGCAGACACCAGCTAGAGCAAGCCAGGCTGGAGGCCTCGAAGCACGAGGGCGAGTTACGCGCAGCCGACACCGCGGTACGCGACCACGCGGGCGCCGAGCTGCCCCACCACGAGGAGCGCGCCCGCGATCTAACCGCGGCCGCGGCCGCCGCAAAGGAGCGAGCCGAACTCGCCGAGACCGACGCGAAAGCCGCGAACGAGCAGGCTGCGGAAGCAACGCGGGATGCGATGGCCGCACAAACGAGCCTCGCGAACATCGTCCGGGAACTCACGTCGACGGCCGGAGCACTGCGCGCCGACAGCGCCCTGACGAACGTGCTGTCCACAACCGAGGAACTGACCCGGCTCGCATGGCTCGATCCCGCCACAGACCCGGAGGAGGTCCCCGTTGACGAACTTGCCGCCACACCACTGGCCTGGGTGGAGATGCGCCAGAAGAACGTCGAGGCGGTGACCGCGGCCCTGGGTGAGGTCGCCGCAGCCAACCGCGTCGCGGTCGACACCGCCGACCAGCACCGTGCAGCTCAGGACGAAGAGGACCGGCGCCGCAAGATCCTGGCTAGGTGCGCCGCCGCGCGGAGCATCGTCGAACGGGAGCTGGAGGACGCGGTCACGGGGTGGCAGCAGACCGCCACGTTGTTCCCAGCCGTGCCGGACACCTTGCTCGAACCGGACCCGGTCGAGGGTCGGGTGGAGCCCACAAGCCTGACTCGATGGCTCGACCATGAGGCCGCCATGATCAGCGATCGGCTGGACGTGTCAGGACATCGGGCACGCAAGGAGACCGCCGACCGTGCGTTCCGGGACGCCGAATCCTTCGCGAACTCCCGGCGAACGGTGGCGGACGAAGCGCTGGGCGTCGTGGAAACAACGGAGGCGCGTCATGACGAACAGGCCCGCCTGGGCCACCTCGCGGCCGAAGCGGACGCCGAGAAGGCCCAGCGCGCAGAGCACGAACACGCGACACAGGTCGACGCTGCCCGGCAACACCGACACGATCATCTCCTCACCCAGGTCGCCCGGGCGGCCGAAACGCTCTCCGCGTTCACAGACTGGACAGAGCGGATCGGACGATGGTGGTCAGAGCTACGGCACATTGACGTCGCTGCTCTGGCCCCACACCGGCCGTCGGCTGAAGCCACTGGGCAGTTGCTTGCCAGGCTGAACGCCGCGCACTCTCAGACCGGGACCACCTTGCTGAGCCGGGCCGCGCCGGTGGTTGCGCTCGCGGAACAGTCGCTCGAAACGCTCACCGCATACAACGACGGACCGCTGCGGACGGCGGTAGCCGAGGTGGCACAGCGCGCATTTGCACAACTGGAACGGAGTATCGCCGACGCCGAGCACACCGTCGGGAAATGCATCCAGGAGATCGACGCGGTCACCGCCGACCTGAAATCCGCACGACAGGCGCCGCTGCCACCTCCAGTCCCCATCTGGCGAACCCGCTCCGACGGCAGCCCGCTATGGTCGCTGATCGATTTCCGCGACGGCGTGCCCAGCGCCCTCCAAGACCGTTGCGAGGGAGCGCTCCTTGTTTCCGGCCTGCTGGACGCGGTCGTCACCGCCGACGGCATGGCCCGGGTCGGCGACACCGTCCTGACCGGTGAGCAGCCAGTCGACGGCCCGAGTCTGGCCGACATTCTGATCACCGAACCGGGCACTCCGATCGACCCGGCCCGAACACGTGCACTGCTGCGCAGCATCGCTCTGCTCGACACCGAGGCCGGCACCACGGTGCGGTCAGGAGTGCTGACCGCCACCGCCCCGGACGGCTACATCGCGCGCTACATCGGACCCACCACGCGGGAACGAGCTCGTGCCGAACGGATCGCCCTGCTCGAGAACCGCCTCAATGACCTCACCGCTGAACACACGGCGGCCGAACAGGAACTGGAACGGCGCCGGACCAAGCTGACTGCGGCAATCGCTGAGCAGGACGGACTGCCGCCCTCGGTGCCGTGGCAGCAGGTACGTGATGAGGCGCGGACCGCGCAACTCGCCGCCAGCGAAGCCGACCGGGAGGCCACGGACCGCGTGGCGCACGCCGACACCACGCTCAGGTCCGTCCAAGATGAACTGGCTGCGGCCCAACAGGACCGGGACCGAGTACTCGCGTCCATCCAGGCCGAACTCGCCACCGCGATCGCCTTGTCAGACCAGGCAAAGCGAACAGCGGCCGAAGCCGCCGAGAAGGCGGAGGAAGCCGCTACGCTCGCCGAGAAGGCGGCGGCCCAATTGGCGGATGCAGTCGCCACCCAGGAACTCGCCAGCGACCAACGACACGCTTTTCCGCCGCTCACAGCTCTGGTCACGGCGATCACCGAAGAGGACGAGGCAACCCGGGATCTGACATCCGCGCGGTCAGCGGTCGTAACCGCAGAGGAGCGGTTCCGCGGAGCACAAGGTAAAACCAGACAGGCGCTGACAATGCTGAACCAGGCGGTGGACCTCGGTGACGGACGGATGCTCCCGGCCGAACCCGCCGCGTTGAAGAGGTACACGGACAGACTCACCCAGATGACCGGACAGGTGCACTCGTGGCAACGGGTCACCGATAAGGCCCTGCAACTGGGGGCACACGCCCGTACGGCGGCTACCACGGCGGCCACACGAGGCAGGCTCGCCGGGGAACGAGCACGGGAGGCCGCAACAGCACAAGCGACAGCGGTCCGGGCGCAGGCGGAGGTGGCGCGGCTCCGGGAACTGTACGGCGCTGCCTACGAGAAACTTCGCCTGGCACGTGAGCGATCGGCACAGGCCTGCGTCGCGGCGCAGGAACAGCTCGAGCAGGTTCGGAACAACATCCACGAAGCCGAGAAGGCGGAGTCCGGCGCACGCAGCACCCTCGAAAGCATCGCCCCACAGCGCGAGACCGCCGAAGAACGACGTGAAACCTGTCTGCGCCAGATGTACCGGCTGGTCAACGAGTCGATCGCGGCCGTCGACGAGGACGTCCAGACGGACGACCTCGGCCGCCCGGCCAACCTGACTGCCGCCCTGGCCTGGGGTGCCCGCATGCTCGCGGCCGAGCCACGCGCTCGCGACGACCTCACGAAGCTGCTGGAGACCAGGCGCACCCGGTTGGAGGCCGAGGCGAAGAAGGTCAGCGCCGAGCTGACCCGCTTCGACCGTCAGGTGACGTTGCAGACCATTCCTGGTTCGGACTGGCGGCGCGCGATCGTGGCCGCTCCCGACGCGCTGGACGGCGAGGACCTGCACACGACGGTCCTGACCCTGCGGGAGACCGCGCACCAGCTGGAGACCGACCTGCGCGACGACGTCAAGGTCACGCTCAAGACGAGTTTGTTCACCGCGCTGCGCAGGGACATCGCCACCCGTCGAGCAGCCGCACAGGAACTGGTCCGGCAGATCCGGTCGACCCTCGGCGACGTGCGCACCGGCGTCGCGCGAGTCGGCGTCGAGGTCGACTGGAAGGTCAAACGCGACCCCGATGCGCAACGCATGATCGAACTGGTTCGGGCGCTGCCGTCGGACGACACGTTCGAGCAGATGTACGAAGTGTTGCGGCAGCGGCTGGAGGAGGCGACCGGGGACACCTGGGAGTCCCGAGTGGCGCACACGTTCGACTACCGACTCTGGCACGAGTGGGACATCAAGGTCACGCACGCGTCGTTCGGCGAGGGCAAGACCGAGGCGTTCCGGCAGCTGACGGCACGATCGAACCCACTTGCCTCGTTCAGCACGGGCGAGATGCGGCTCGCGACGATGCTGCCGTTGCTGGCCGCAGCCTGGTCGATGTACGAAGCCCCCGGATACAGGGGGCCTCGGCTGCTCTTCGTCGACGAGATGAATGCCGCGTTCGACCCGCAGAATGTACGGAAACTGCTGGCGTTGCTGCGGGAGTGGCAGTTCGACGTGTTATCGACGGCACCCGACATGAGCGCGTTGCTCAAAGCCGAATCGGAGCGAGCGATGATCGCTCAGGTCATCCAGTCCGGTGCGCTGCGGGTGTCGATGCCGTGGCTATGGACAGGTTCAGGACGACCGCAGCTGGTCGCGGACCGAATCGGGAATTCATCGGGCGCCTCGGAGGCCAGTTCATGACGGCCACCGATGTGCCGGACTCGGTGCGGGCGCTGGCCGGGGACGCGGACCTCCGACCGCTGTGGGAGGCGGTCCACGCAAAATTGAACACGGGCGTCGAACCGGCACAGCTCGCCACGGTCAAGGTGGACGGTCTGTCGGCGGGTGGCATCGCCATCCTGCGAATGTGGCTGGACACCAGCACCCGCAGGCGGCGCGGAACCTCCGCAGTGACTACCGCTGCAGACGGGAAGACGCGGGTTCCGCTGCGCGAACTTCTCGCACGACTTCGTATCTCCGTCGACCGGTTACCCGTGATCGCTGAACTCGCGCTCGGCGAGCGGGTGGTGAACCGTGCGCTGGCACGCAGAGCAGGCGCGATAGCGCGCGAAGCGCTGTGGGAGCAAGTCGAGGCGGCCCTATCCGTCGTACCGAGACTCACGGAGCGCATCCGGGCGGGAGGAGTCGCGGACGACGACATCGATTTGCTCGCGCAGCAAGTCCGGCAGCTCGGCTCGGCGTTGGCAATGATCGAGACCCTGCGGCAGTCGGATGCGAAACGGTTGTCACTCGCGAAGCTCGCCCACGACTGCACCGGTGATCCGCACACGTTCGACCTGGACGGCCTCACTGGCAGGCGTCTCGTCGAGGCAGTAGCTGAGGTGCTCGGGGAAAACGAGCCAACACGTCCCGACGCCGTGCGGGCGCTACTCGCACGAGCCGGAGTCCTCGCCGACCGCCTGTCCTCGACCGTGCTGGTGTTGAACCTGTCAGCGACGGGCACCGGGCCCGTGGATCACCGGTTGCGCCTGGGCGGAGGACCGCTGCCGCTGACGTTGTATGACCTGACCGTGCACCCGCCGATGCTGGCGGCGTGCCGACTGCTCGTGGTCGAAAACCCGTCGGTGTTCGAAGCCGCCATGGCCGTCGGGTACACCGGTGCGCTGGCATGCACCAGCGGGCACCTGCGAGCGGTCGAGCACGCGTTCCTGCAACGTGCCGTCGACTGCCGCGTACGGTTAACCTACGCGGGTGATGTCGACCGCGACGGTCTGATCATCGCCCACCAGATCCAACAATTGTACGGGGCGGAACTGGCCGGGATGGACGAACATATCGTCGCCTCGGCGGGCCCAAACTCATCATCGGTGGCACTCGGCACGCTCCCGGACATGGTCCCTGCAGGACTCAAGGAAGTCCTGGCCACCCACAGACGGGCCGTCTACCAGGAGAACGACGTCGTCCTGAATGCGCTACTGAGCAACACTGAGTGATCAATCGCCACCCTGTATGGGAACGACGTGATCACAACGAACAGGACGTGTCGGCTGCCGGCGATGTTCGGCTTGCCGACGGACACGATCGGGATGCAACATCAGAACGTCCTCTACGGCCGATGTGCGGATGTGCAATCGCCTGGCTTGACCATCAAGTCTTCCGAGCACGATCACAAGGGTCGCATCTGGGGTTGTGCGTGGGTGTGGGCTTGTAGCCCGGGCGTTCCGCCGTTAGGTCAGAACTGGACAATCTCTGGCCGCCCTGTCAGAGCGCGATGCATGCGCCGTCGTGTCTGTGGTGGAGCAACTCGGTTCAGGTTTCCTCGGCAGCTACGATCTACTCAATTGGTCGAGACGATACGCTGCGGCGCCTGGTGACGATATTGTCGACGGCGCGTGAAAACTGGCTCTGGCCCACTTTTGATGATCATGGTGTGCGTGTCGGTCCGTTGTGGTGCAAGGGATAGCGCTAAGACGGCATCCGTGATCTTGAGCGATGTTGCTGGCCAGCTGCTCCATCTGCTGTTCCCGCACCTGAAAAGCGTCCGCGTTGAAGAGGTCATCGCGACGGACCGGGTGATCCGGTTCGACGCCGCGACCTGTGGTCCTTCAGCCGCTTGCCCCGTATGTGGCCAGATGTCGAGCCGGGTGCACAGCCGCTATCAGCGCCAGCTGGCCGACCACGCCATGGGTGGTCGGGAAGTGATGATCCGGTTGCTGGTGCGCCGTTTCCGATGCCTCAACGCCGACTGTCCACGAAGGATCTTCGCCGAGCAAGTCGACGGATTGGCCCACCGCTATCAACGTCGCAGCCCGCTCATGGCGACGCTACTGACCAAGGTCGGACTCGCCCTGGGCGGTCGACCGGGTGCCCGCCTGAGCGGCCACCTGGCCGCGGAGGTGTCCCGTTCAACGCTGCTGCGCTTAGTCCGGGCGGTGCCGCTGCCCGAGCCAGGCGAATTGCGCGAGGTCGGGGTCGACGACTTTGCCATACGCCGAGGCCATGTCTACGGCACCGTGCTGATCAACATGCGCACCCATCGTCCGATCGACCTGCTTCCCGATCGCACCGCCGACACCCTGGCCGCCTGGCTAGCGCACCATCCCGGCATCCAGATCGTGTGCCGAGACCGCGCTGGCGCCTACGCCGAGGGCGCCGCCTGCGGTGCACCGCAGGCGATCCAAGTCGCCGACCGGTGGCATCTCTGGAACAACCTCGGCCAAGCCGTGGAACGGGTCGTTGCCCGCTACCGCGCCGCGCTGCGGGTAGCTGATGCTGCCCCGACGCCACCAGGTGCCGCGGAACCAGTCGCAGTGCCCACCATGCTGCCCGATTCGACACCAGCCGCACCCGCCGATCGTCAAGACCGCATCGCACAACGCACCCGACACCGCCATCACCAGATTCATGACCTCCTCGAGCAGGGCACAGGGCTGCGGGCAATCGCAGCACAACTGCGCCTGTCGCGAGGCACCGTGCGCCGATTCGCCCGCGCCGACAATCCCGAGCAACTCCTGGTCAACAACGGCACCGGATACCGCACTAGCCTGCTGGAACCGCACAAACCGTATCTGCACCAACGCTGGGAAGCCGGCTGCACCAACGCCACCCACCTGTGCGCGGAGATCACCGCCCGCGGCTACACCGGTGGCTTCACCATCGTTCGCGACTACATCCGCCGGCTGCGCACCACGCCAGGACACATCCCGGCATCGGCACCGACACCACCCACCGTTCGCCAGGTCACCAACTGGCTCATGACCGACCCCACCAACTTAGATCCCGACACCGACCACAACCTGCAGACAATCCTGGCCCGCAGCCCCGAACTGACCGCCCTGGCCGATCACGTCCGCCGATTCGCGCACATGATCTGCCACCAGGCCGGCCAGCACCTGCCCGACTGGATCACCTCCGCCAAACGCACCGCGATCACCGAGCTGAACTCCTTTGTCGCCGGCCTGGAACGCGACCTCGACGCCGTCACCGCCGGACTAACCCTGCCCCACAACTCCGGAGCGGTCGAAGGCCACGTCAACCGCATCAAGATGCTCAAACGCCAAATGTTTCGGCCGCGCCAACCTCGACCTACTCCGCATCCGAGTCCTCAACCACACCTAACCGAAACCACCGCACCCAAACCACCAAAAGTGGGCCAGAGTCCGTTTTCGACCGGCGTTGACAAAGGCGTTCATGTCGGCGGTGGAGTCGATTGTCGGCGCCTACGGTTCCGCTCCGGTTGGTCTTGTCAGCCGGGCTGGCGTGCGTGATCGGCTGCCGCCCGGGCGATGTCTACCCGTGAGCGCACACCGAACTTGGCCAGGATGTGCGAAACGTGCGTGTCGATAGTACGAGTGGAGAGCACTAGTTGTTGGGCGATCTGACGGTTGGACAGGCCTTCGGCCACCAGCGCGGCGATCCTTGTCTCGGTTGGAGTGAGGCTGTGCCACCCGACCTGCGCCTGCCGGTGCTTGGCGCGGGGTCCGCGGCGGATGCCGTGGCGGCGGAGTTGGGCGCGGAGGTGAGCGAGGTCCCAGTTGGCGCCGAGGCCGTCGTAGAGGTCGTCGGCGCGGGTGAAGGCGGTGCGGGCGGAGCTCCGGTCGCCTCGAGTGGCGAAGCCGATGGCGGCGGCTTCCAACGCCTTGGCGCGCAGCAGAGGGCGGTCGGCTTCGCCATAGCGATCCGCGGCATGTAGCAGCAAGGAGGGATCATCGTCCACCAAGCCACGGCAGTAGGCGGCGGTGGCGAGCCTATGCGGCACCTGAGATCGACGGGCAAGCCTTGTAGCTTGTGCGGCAACGTCCGCAGCGACGTCGACGGTTCCGGTGCGTGCGGCCAGTCGCGCGGCCTCTGGTAGTAAGGCCTCCAATTCGTCGAGCTGCTCGGCGTTATTGGCAATATCGGCGGTGAGCACGCCGAGGGCGTCCTGTGGAGCACCGGCGACTTCATGATCGAAACTTTTGGCGAGAGCCAGCGAGGCCACCACCTGGTTGCCGATCTTTCCCGCGCTGGGTTCGGCGAGGCTCAGGTGCTGACGGGCGGTTGCTGGATCGCCGCGATGGAAGGCGATCACGGCGGCGATGCCACGGTCGCAGCAGGTGGCACCCGGATCCTTAAACTCATCCGGCAGGACTTCTAGCTCAGCTTGGGCATCGTCCCAGCGGCCGACCTCGTAGAGCAGTTCGCCGAGCGCGGTTTGGGCCTGTGCTAGGCGGACCAGGCTGCCGGCGTGGTCGGCGAGTTGGCACGCTCGCTCGGCGGTGGCGATGGCTTCGGCGTAGCGGTCCACGCCGCCGAGCGCGACCGCTTGGTTGATTTGCAGGAGCAGCCCCAGATCGGTGAGGCCAGGGTTGTCGCCGACGACCTCCAGGGCGCGGCTGAACTTGGGCAGCGCTGAGGCAACATCGCCGCGCATCATCGACACGATGATCTGAACGTGCAGGGACCAGCCGATCGCCCACGGGTCGTCGGCCTGCTCGGCGGCGCTCAATGCCTCCACGGCGACCCGCCAGGCGACGCTGACCTCGCCGAGGTCGCGGTGCGCCCGTGCGGTCATCACCAGGAGCCGGGCCCGCTGCCGGGCGGAGATGGTCGGCATGGTGAGCGCCTGTGCTAGTGCGATGAGGGATTCCCTGGACCGGCCATCCATCGCTCGGCATTGCGTCAGGGTCGAATGGAGATCGACGAGCAGGTCGGGGTCGGTGATCGCGGCCATAGCGCGGGCGGCGACCCGCTCGGCGCCAACGCTATCTCCGGTGCGGTACAGCGCGTCGGCCAACCTGCAGGCAAGAATCGCACCCCGCGTGGTGGTCACTGGCGAGCGCCGCGAGGCCTGCCGCAGCAAGTCGATCGCGGCTCGGGGTGCCTGCGCGACCAGTGTTGGGGCGGCGTCAACCAACCAGATCAGTAACGGCTCGTCCATTGGGCCAGCGCCCGGCGAGCTGACCGCACGCAGCAACTGGCGGGCGACGCGGGAAACGGGTACACCGGCCTCGGCGAGCGACTTGGCCGCGTCGCGATGCCACGCCGCACGAACAGATGCGGTGATGTCGTCGTAGAGCGCGTCACGAATTAACGCATGCCGAAACGCGAGCTTCTCGCTCGCCTCTTCAAGCACCCCTGCGGCACAGGCCTCGTCGATGGCGGGCACCAGCTCGACGATTCGGCGGTCCATTACGATGGCGAGATCGGAGACCAGGAACTCAACGCCCAGCAGTGCGGCGGCTTGCAACACTCCGCGCACCTTGCGTGGCAGGAAATCGAGCTGCTGCGTGATGGCGGCAATCAGCGAATCGGGCACGGGCCCACCGGTTACCTCAACGACCCCAGCGTCGGTCACGGTCATGCGAGCGGAACTGGCGAGACCTTCCATCAGGACGGTCAGATACAGCGGGTTCCCCGCGGCCCCGTCAGCGAGTTCGAGTAGGTCCTTTCCCGGCCTCCCATCTGCGATCGTCGTGATCAAATCGACGATGGCGGCGTCCGGCAAGCTGCCGAGCCGGATGGTTGCCCCTTTCCCGACCGTACGCTGCACGGCCAGCAACTCGTCACGCTGAGGTACCGGGCGGGTGGTGCCGATGAGCAGCAGCGGCAAGCGACCGGCCGACCGGGCTAACCACCCCCATACGCTGATCGTCGCAAGATCAGCCCACTGGAGATCATCAACCACGAGAATCGTCGGTATAGACGAACACAATTCCGCCATCAATGTCAGTATTTGTTCCGATGCGGCAGCCGTTGGGTCGGCCACGCTGTTGGTGATCTCACCGTGCAGCAGCCGTAGAACGGTTGCCAGCCGAGGTTCATCGGCGGATTCCCGTGCTCGCAAGGCATCCAGTAAAGGCTGCAGTGGCAATTTCTGTCCCAACTCGTCGGCTGCGGCCCAATAGATTTGGCAACCACGCTGCTCAGCAATCTTGACGACGGCCTTCACGAGTGAGGATTTGCCAATTCCAGGTTCGCCTTCGATAAGTACCGTGGCTCCGGCCCCCGAGACAAGGTCTTCAACCCGTTCAACGAGTTGGGCGAGTTCCGCGTCCCGACCAACCAGCGTGGCCTCATCCGACATGTCTTTACAGTACAGCTTGGCTCGATGCGACCAACTGCCGCCGACGTGAGTCACATCCGCCGCACTGGACGACCCAACATCTGGAGACAACTACGCACCATCCGTCGAATTAGATGCCGCCTGCCCGGCTGAGATCACTACTATTTCGATTACCTCGACCCTTGGTTGCATACGGTCAGGCGGTGGAACGTCATGACTTACCCGCCCATCAGCGCCTAGCATGATCGAGATCGTAATTAACACTGTACACAGGATGCATCGGATAAAGACCTGGACGGACATTAGGATAATCAACTGAGGACCCCCTCTGCGTCAAATGAGTGGTGACAACACCGAGCGCAGTCACTCATCGGATGTCCTCAAGTGTCTACGCATGTGGCTACCCTCTCCTGCCCAGCCCACCGAGACATCAGTGAACCTACCGAGGACCTACGTACCCGGAAGGGCAGCCAGCCAGCGGATCTGGATGGTGCAAGCCCGCAAACCCCAGGTCCAGTGACATCGATATGTGCCATTAGGGCGTGTCCTGTGGATCTTGAGGGCGGGGTGGGATAGAACCGGACCGTGCTGGAACGCCATGACCTGACCGACATGGAATGGGCGCTGTTAGAACCGTTGTTACCGGACCGGACTCCGCGGCGGGGCGGCCGGTGGATGGATCACCGGTTGGTGATCGACGCGGTGGTGTGGCGCACGAGGACCGGGACTGCGTGGCGGGACTTGCCACCGTGTTATGGGAACTGGAAGACGGTCTATGACCGCCATCGCCGCTGGGCTATCGACGGGGTGTGGGCCATGTTGCTCGAGGAGTTGCGCCGTGGGTGCGACCACGCCGAGGGCCCGGACTGGACGGTCGCGGTCGATGGCACGGTGGTCCGCGGCCATCAGCACGCTGCCGGTGCTCCCCGCGCAGCGCCCGCTCACCTGGACACCCCTGATGCACACACAGGGGGATCGGTCGAATGACAAGGATCCCCGGGCTGGTCGGGAAGCTTTGGGCCGTTCGCGTGGTGGGCTGAGCACCAAGATCGTGCTCGCCGCCGATCGGCGGGCCCGCCCGTTGTGTCGGGTGATCCTTGCCGGGCATCGGCACGACTCGATCGCTTTCACCGCGGTGATGGCCGCGATCCGCATCCTGCGTCGCGGACAGGGCCGGCCCCGCACCAGGCCACGGCACGTGCTGGGCGACAAGGCATTCTCCAGCAAAGCAATCCGCCAGTACCTGCGCCGACGCGGCATCACCGCGACCATCCCCGAACCTGCTGACCAGGTCAAACACCGCCAGAACCGAGGCAACCGCGGCGGAGGGCCACCCACCGTCGACGCCGATCGCTACAAGCAGCGCAACATCGTCGAACGCTGCAACAACAAACTCAAGCAATATCGCGCTGTGGCCACCCGCTACGACAAACGCGAATACATGTACGCAGCCACCGTCGACGTCGCCTCGATCAAGATCTGGCTCCGCGATCCCGTCCCATGATCCACAAGACAGGCCCTAGTGCCTATCCCGCTGGGCCTGAGCCCGGCGCATCGGGCCAGAACACCGTTCGCTGCGCAATCCCCACCGAAATTACAGTCCCTCAGGTTGTCGTTGATGTGCCGGAGGATGGGATGGCTGGTTGAGGTCGGCCAGGTGGCTGCGCGCGTGGTCGGCGTCGGGGGATCCGAGGTCGGTGTAGATGGTCAGGGCGATTTCGTGGTGTTGGCGGGCTTGGGCGTGGTTGCCGAGGGCGTGGTGGGCGTGGCCGCGCCCGGTGTGGACGCGGGCTTGCTGGTCGGGGATTTCGATCTCGGTGGCGATGGTGAGGGCGGTGGTGTGGTGGGTGAAGGCGTCGGTGGGGTGGCCGGCGGCGTGGCTGGCTTCGCCGAGGCAGTTGAGGGACCAGGTTTCGCCGTCGAGGTCGCCGGCCTCGTGGGAGAGGGCGAGGGCTTGTTGATGGTGTGGTGTGGCTTGGTCGGAGCGGCCGCAGCGGGTGTGGATAGTGCCGATGCTGCGTAGTGCCCAGGCCTCGCTGCGGAGGCTTCCGACGCTTCGGTACAGGGTCAGGGCCTGTTCGGTGGTCGGTCTGTAGCGGCCCAGGAGCATCTCGCGGATGCCGAGGTAGTGCAGCGCGCGGGCTTCGCCGGTTCGGTTGCCGGTCTGTTGGTACAGGGTCAGTCGGGTTACTCGCGCGTGATCGCTGCGCGGACGATCCCATCCCGACAGGCGCTGGAGCTGCGGGCCGGGCGGCCGGTGCAGACCGAGGCGATGAACGCCTTCCGGGGAAATTTGGGCATTACGGTGATCAAGCGCCGGCCGGGCGACCGAGTTCCGTGTTCAGCTCCGCGGCGAGTTGGCGTCGGTGCGCCCGACGATGTCTCGTGGCCGGACTGTGTCCAGCAGTGCGCGGGCCTGTGCTGCGGACAGGAATCTTCTGCGCCCGGCACGAGCTCGAGTTGCAGGTGATGCAGCGGTAGATGATCTCGGTTCGGACCTGGCTTAGTTCGTCGCGGCGGTCGACCAACAACCGCAGCGCCCCCGTCGCGTCATCGGCGGTGATCTGACTCAAACCGTTGGTACGCATCGCCGTTACCGCCACCGAGTGTGCGTTGACCGGGTCGGTCTTGCAGCTTTGCCCGGTGGCGAACCCACTGGCCCGAGCCGACAACTCGCCGGCCACGTCCCCGCGGTCTCGCCGTCGGCAATCAGGCGCTGAGCGATGTGCCGAACGATGTCGTTGCAGCCTTCCGCCGCAGAGATCCGCTGTCCGAACCGCCGATCCAACGCCAGCATCGTGCGGTCGGAGTCGGCACCGAACCGGGCCTGCGCCAGTACATTCTCGACTTGGTCGATGGCTTCAATCGTCGCCGACCGCTTGTGCGGATCCGTCAGTGCCATCGTTGCCAGCGACACTGAAGGGCATTCTGTAGCGGGCCGGTAGGCCGGTGAGTTCGGCGGTTCAAATGTCCGCTCTATGGCCATGATTGGTGGTGGTGGCGGGGGAGCTGAACATCGCCGAGCGCTTCCGAGACTGGAGAAAGTGGCTACTGACGTTTGCACCAGGACGGGCCGATCCATGCCGCGTGGATGTAGATGCCGTCGCTGCCTCTACACGCCGTCAGTACGCCCGCTCCGATCGCGAGGATTGCGGCAACGATCTTGCCGGGCAGTCCGAGATGTGCCAGGAGCGCCGCAGCGGCCGCGCCCCCTCCGATGACGATGTTGGAATCCTGGGAGTTCAAGAAGACGGCAAATCCCCACCAGTGTTTTTTGATCTTGGTCTTCCCGCCGTTCACGGTGTCCGGAAAATGGAACTCGGTAAGCGCGTCAGAACTTGTCGCCGCGCCAGAGACCAACGGGTTCGTCACCCTGGCGCCGGCTGGAACGGTCACCATCAGCATGAAGGCTATGACGATGCCCGCGATTCCGGGCCTCTTCGTCCTGATAATCTGCGATCCGCCAGAGCGTCACATCGGGAACCCGCTTCGGGACGTATGGGCAACATACCAATTGGTGAAGCCAAATGGAGTAACACGATTGTGTGCCAATTAGGCTACTTGGCGCAACGGAATACTGGTTCGCAGGGTCTGACGGTGATCCGAGTTGCCCTGGCAAGCGGCTCGTCGGAGGGCTGGCCGGGTCAAGCGGGGACACACCTGCTTCCAGGTCGGCATCCCGTCCAGCCGCGGACCGCGAGCAGACCAGAGCCATTCGCGAGTGGGCACGGGAGAACGGCTACGAGTGAGCGGAACGAGGACGTATCCGGACCGACGTGGTGACGGCCTACGACGAGGCCCACGCTGCGCCGGCCAGGCCCAGGGCCAGGAGGGGTCGTCGCATGACGGCCGTGCCGGCGGCCGGCTGACCTGATCACATCCCGAGCTCGCACGTAAAGGGGGAGCCTCCGCCGGTGGGACGACGGAGGCTCCCGGCGCCCATCACCGAGGGGTCGTGATGGGAGGTTCAGGTTCAATTAGGCGTGGCATTGTGCGGTGGGTATCGGCTGTCACCGAGGGCGGTGCGGAATCACGACCCGTTCGCCCGCTGTTGTCCAAGGCGCGAAGTACCGACCACCCCGTCATCAACAACGAGCCGACCACCAGCAGCACCGGCCACCACGTGGACACGGCGATGGCCAACCAGACGTTGAGCACCGCGGCCGTGAGGTAGAGGACCGCGAGCAACCTCCAGCCCACGACAGCTCGCGAGGTAGCAAGCACATGATGGCGTTGTCGTTGGTCCCGCATCGATCTACCCTTCCGGGCGGCATCCTGGCTATCGCGGAACATCATCGGCGGGTTACGTGAAAGATCGGTGGGGAGGATCACCGCCACCGAACCGGGGGCGGAGGTTTGCTCCTGGCGTAGCCCGGGGTACTCGTACCGGTTTCCTACCCGTTCAGCGGCGAGCGGAGATCAGGGGACAAGCTTGGGCAACTGGGCTGGGATCGAGCACGTGATCGCGCGCAGGGCGAAGAGGGTTGTCGGCAACGACCGCAAAGGTCGGAATCCGGGCCCGCCGGTTACGTGGTAGTTCGGTTGAGGGTCGCCGCCCGTACCGCGAGCGAAGACCACATTGCCGCCGGTGGAGGCCACGGCGACGACAGGGGTGTCGGTGATTGAGCCGCCCAGTGACGCCCAGTCCGACCAGGTACCGCCCACCGAGTTCTGCCATTTGTGCGTGAGGTAATTGCCTGGGCCGCAGGCGAAGACCACCAGTCCACCGGTGGACGCCTGCCCCACGACCGGTCGACTGGCAATAGCCCCACCCAATCCGACCGACTACCACCGGAACTGGTCTGCCAAATGTGCACCAAGTCGCCACCAGCGCCACGGCCGAACACCACGTGGCCGCCGGTGGACGCTGCGGCTACGGTCAGGCCCTGCTCAGCCACCGTCGGCGCGCCTGGAGGCGGTGGAGGCGGGCCGGGAATACTGGCGCACGCCTGCCGGGAGCCGGTGTTGCTCGACCCAAGTGCCCCGAGGCTGTGCCTTCGCCGACCGTGGTGCCCGGATGGCCGTGATCGGCCTAGCAGGAATAGTTGTTCAGATTCTTGAACTTGACGTGCACATGCCGACCGGCGTTGCACCCACCCCAATCGTGCACAGTTCCGATCGTCATACCATTGCCGATCGCACCGCCCGGAACGTTGTTCACGTGGGCGACGTACAACCATCCCACATTTGTGCCGTTGACGAGCACGTCGATCCTGATGCTCTGACCACCGGACGTCGAACTAACGGCCCGGCTGAAACCGAGCGTGCCATTCGCATACGGCACGTGTAACGTGACCGGCTGACCTTCGGATCCGTACAGGTCCGTCGCCCAGTCGCCACCGCCGGGTGTGTGATGCACTGACGGATGGCTGGAGTTCTGATCGGTGTACGGCTGGTTGACATTCACGTTATAGGACCACTTGCCCGTGAACGGCATCCCCACCACAGCCTGTGGCACATCCGTTGAGGCAGGCGGTTGCAGTGCGACCAAACTGGCTGCCACGACACTTATGACCGTCACCAAGGCAGCACGAAACCGCGGAATGATCCTCTTCAACTGGACTGCCTCCACGAGGTCATGGGCACACCGATACGTCACGCTGCATCGCCACAAACAGTCCACAACGCGACAACGAACGCCAACTTTACGCCGCTCGGAGCAACCCATCGCATGTAGGCCTGATCCGTTGAGACGCGTTCAGCATGCCCGCAGCTACTACGTCAACCCGGAGGTTGGCGCCCAATCATCCCAGATCGCAAGTGCTGTCGGATAGTTTCCTCCGGCTGACATAGCTAGACGTATAATACTCGCCGGTACGTTCGATTGAGTGCCTCGTCAAGCGGATGGTAAATCGGCTCTCCTGATATCTCCACCCACGAGTGGAGGTTAAGCGGGTCTGTGGACGTACCGAATGCCCAGTCGGCGCGGCGTCGTCGTATGGCGAGGATTAGTACGCAGGTTAGGGAGAGTTGTACGCACGCTAGTCGACCGGGAAAGTGTCGGCCGAGTGTATGCGCGGCGATCAGCGCGGCTTGTACCTCGTGTCGTTGCGCAGGTGTTGTCGCCCAACGCTCCTTAAGGAGCTTGACGCTCGCGATGGCAATTCTGAATGGAAGTACTAGTAGAAGTGCGGCGAGTGACAGAGCAGCCAACGCAACGAATCGATCCAGTGGTTTGACAGAGCATAATGGCGTGAGGTTCAGGGTCATCTCCACTGAGGCGCGCTGCCGCATGTAGGTCGGGTTAGGGACCAGGAGGCCCCTCTTGGCAAGTGCGTCGATGAGGTCATAAGTCTCGCGTGCTATCTGTTCCATAGGTACGTGGAGATTGGTGGCAACAAGAGAGTCGATAATCTCATCGATTGGGGTGCCGTCACGTAGGGCATGAAAGATAGTTCCTCCGGTAGTGTTTAAGACATGCCACCGCCCTGTGCTGGTGTTCAACAGGACGGTGCAGCCGTTGTCGTCGACGATGAAACTGATGCTGCTTGGCACGAGAAAATCACGCATTGATTGACTCCTGTGGTTCGGGGGAGTCGAGAGTGCGGAGCCAAAGTTCGATTGCTATTAGTTGATTTATTGCCCCCCATGGTGCTGGCATGCCTTGAAGGGCATTCCCCAGGGTCTCTCGTACAGGTGCGGGCTCGATCAGTCCGTAGTCAGCGGTGGCAGGAGATTCGAATAGTTTGCGAAGGGTGTTGGAGGCTCGGCGCAGACCGGCGTAGGCGGGCTGTGTATAGTCGCCTTTGGTTCGGCGATCCAGTATTTCGATTGGGACTAGTCCTGCGAGAGCGTTGCGTAGTAGGGGTTTTGCGATGAATGGATCCCAGCGGCGATGGGCTGGCAGCGAGAGACAAGTCTCGACTACGGTGCTATCTAGGAAGGGTGCATGAAGTGTGATATCAATGTCAATGGCGTCGCGGAGGGCGTGCAGAGTGCGGGCAACGTGCCTGACCTGATCAAGCGTTGCTTGGTCCCCCGTACCGGGGTGGTCGGCAGATGTCCGGTCGGCGAGGGTCATGATGTAGTCGGCCAGGGACCTGCGGGCTGTCTTCGTTAGGAAGTCGTAGCGCGGTTGCCCCCATCGGCTGAGGGCTCGTTCTTCCCATGAGGATAGGCAGATGTGACCACTGGTGCCGGCGACATTCCGGGCAAGTCCTCGTAGTGCTGCTTGGCGCGTGTGACGTGCAAGCAGGAGTGCTCGGCGGAATAGGGTCAGTGGTGATGTGGTGCGGAGCCGCGCCCACGCATGGCAATGGTGCCAGAGCTTTGCGAATTGTCCCTTGTGGGCCAGATCGACGAGATATACGGGCGGCGCACTGAGGACGGCGTCGCCACCCTCACCGGAGAGATGAATTTGCGCTCCGTGGGTGGCGGCTGTCTGCAGGCGAAGATGGAGAGGGCCCATCGTGAATGGCGCCCAGTGGGGCTGGTCATCGGCTGCTTGCAGATGTTGATAGGGGAGGTTAACCTGCGTGCCGGTAACGCAGACGTGTTGAAGGCCAGAATGCAGAAATCTGTATTGTCGTGCGCGATTGGCGTCGTCCGTAATTTGCATGAAGTCGAAACTGGATGTGAGCGCCGGAAGAGTGGGAACGGCGTCTGCTACGAGAAAAGCGAGGGAAGTAGAGTCGAGTCCTCCGCTGAAGTCGGAACTTATCTTGGCGGTAGTTGAGGCTCGGGCGCGAATGGCTGTTTGGAGATTGACTCTTAGTTGTTCACCAACACTATCTATCGTAGCATGATCGTCGGGTTTGAAGTCAGTCTGTCGGATACATCGGATCTCGCCTTTGTCTATGTGCATTGCACAACCTCCTTCGACACGGCTGATGTTGGAGAAGGCTGTTCGTGATTGGTTGGAGTGGTAGTCGGTTGACAGAGCGATCATGTCGGCGGAAAGAGCTACGAGGTCGATCTTGCTCTTTAAGAGTTTGGCGAGAATGCCGGAGTGAGAGCCGAATATCGCCTGGCCTGCGCGCAGGCCAAAGTACAGTGGAAACTGTCCAGCGGTGTCAGTGATGAGTGTGACAGCTGACGAGTTCTCGATTAGAACGAGCGAGAACGCTCCTGGTAGGTCGTTTAGTGCGGACCGGTTGCGAGAGAGGAGTGTGATGAATAGCTGTTGGTCAGTCGCGAAGCAGTGCCCAAGGATGATGAGTCTGCCAAGTGGGGTTACCAGATTTCGCGGCTTTCCTCGGACATAGATTGAGGTTGGCGGCCCTTGGCAGACAGGGGAGTAGGACGAGGTTCTCAGCGATCGTTCCCAGGCGAAGGTGTCTGGCCACTGGAAGCCAACAATAGTGGCCAAAAACCTTCTCCTTTGCGGTCACAATGCTTCTTGGCCAGTCTCGTCCGAAGACCCCTTAGCGTCGCCAGACGTGACATCCACGACGTTCCCAAGATCAATGATCTTGGGGGACTCGTACACGTCGCTGCGTCCATGATCAGATGTCCCTGACCATGGATCTTGCGCGCCCAATTGATCCTCCATTGGATGAATAATAGCGCCGAAACGAAGAGTTCACTCCGCAGATTACTACCTGCAAACCGTGATCGCCAGGTGAGCAATAACGTCATGGAACCGCCACCTGCCAAGCGCTTCCTACGGCTTCACCGGTCACCCCTACTCAAGTACGGATTGAAGATCACACACCGCTACCTGTAGTATCCTCACTTCAGGATGAAGCAAGGGGCGGCATGGGAGCGGTGGAAACGGGATGACGAGTGCTCGACACCTGCTGTTACCGCGGGCTACGACTGCGAAGGAGGTCAGTAGGCGAAGTGTCATTCGGGCTGTGATGCAAGCACCGGCCTCGCAGCAGGTTGCAATCGCTGCGATGAGTGGCTTGTCGCAGGCGGCAGTCTCGTCCTTGGTCCAGGAGTTACAGAGCGAGGGTGTATTACGTGTTGACGAGTCAGGCGCCGGCCGCGGTAACCGCGTGTATCTAAGCGATATACAAGGCGTAGCTGTTGGAATCGAGGTTGGATGCGACTCAGTCACCGTGGTGACCCGCCGGGTCGATTCCCCAAGCTATATGTCTGGGGTGGTCAAGGTCGGTGCACGAAGCCCTCGGGCTGCGTGGGTTGCCGAGTGCACCAGGCTTATCAAAGAACATGTGCACCACTACGAACTCGATCTCTCGGATGTTGTCTCAATTGGACTGGGCATCCCCGCCGGGATCGATCCCCGCACCGCCAAGATCACCCACGTCACATCGCCTGACTACGATCTAGCTGGCAAGCCCGCAGAGTGGTTTCAATCCGATTTTCCCGATGTACCGATCATCCCTGATAACGATGCTAACTTCGCCGCCTATGGTGAACACCTCTACGGCGCCGGCCGAGGTATCAACATGATGCTCTATGTCAAGGCCTCCAGAACCATCGGGGCCGGACTCATGATCAACGGGGCGATCATTCGCGGAAGACATGGTCTCGCCTCCGAATTGGGGCATTTACGGTTGCATCCTCGTGGCATTGTGTGCCGATGCGGCAACCGTGGCTGCCTAGAGACTTTAGTAGCCGGTCCGCGTCTACTGGCGCAGGTCCGGGAAGCCTACGACGGGTATTTGGCCCCCGCAGACCACGGACAGTGCGAACCGCACAACCTCGACGAGCTGATCCAGCAGGCGACAGAGGGCGACCTCGTATGCCGCAGGGTCTTACGGGACGCCGCGCGGACCATCGGGGTAGCGGTCGCCCAGGCCTGCAACCTGGTCAACCCTGAACTCGTGGTCCTTGGCGGTGATCTAGGGCAAGCCGCCGACCTGCTGGTCGAACCAGCCACGGACGGGCTACGCGAACATGCCTTGTCGGGAATGTTTACGCATCCCGATCCCTGCCGCATTGTCGGAACCGAACTCGAGGAACTAGCCGGAGCACGTGGAGCGATGGCATTTGGCCTGATCACTGAGCCTCCCATACGCGTTCGTGGTGGAGGTCACTCTTTATAGTGAAGTGAAGACACCCCCAGTTGCCGTGCCCGCCTCTTCAAGGTGAACGTCCGCGTGTCATCATTGCCCATGATGATCTACGAGGTTACGCACCCAACGCCGCTGAGGCGCGTGGCTGACACGGGGGCTCAGCAGCACGGGCGGCACCCAAGTCACCGCCGCCATGCCGCAGAACGTGCAGGCAGACACCATCACTCGTGCTATCTGGCCGACTCGGTCGATGAGCGCGTGACGTCGTCGCCTATCGAAGGCGTGACGTGACGCACAGCACTCAGCCGGACCCAGCCGGAAAACAGAACTGCAGGCGGTGGAACCTGGACCTGTGGCCCGCGAAGGTCGGCCGAACGCCGAGGTACTCGTATCGGGACACCCCTCCGCCCCAGGCGGTCGTCAAAGTCATCGTGCGCACGAAGACCTCGGCGTTACGTGCGCACGAGTTGGTTCACGTCGTGTTCGGGTCTGATCCTCGGATCAGGGTTGTCTACGTGTTCGACGCCGGCTCAAGGATCAACGGCTGGCTCACGATCTGGGAGGTGGACCAAGAAGTCCAGGTCTTGTCCTGGCAGGAGGGGCTCAAGGTCGACCACGATCTGGTCATCACGTTCAGTGAAAATATAGACTACTCACAGCTCTCTGGGCCAATCTTCCTTTTTCCTCACGGGCTTGGGAACAACAAGTGGATCCCCTCACCGAGCGGCGACGATTTTTCCCTCTCCGGGCTTCCTCCTCCGAAGGTGCTCAGGAAAGTGCTGAAGGCCGGCCGGCTGACGTTTGTCGTAACGCATCCAGACCAGGCCCGGCAGCTAGCCGCCGCAGTCGGTGCGGCTATTCCCTTTCTCGTGGCTGGCGATATCAGCTTCGCTATCCTGCGTGCCAGCCTAGAGCCCCGGCATGTCGAACGCTATCGCAGACACCTGGGAACAGGGCTGCGGCGGCTGGTCCTCGTGAGTTCGACCTGGGGCGCCGGCGCCATCCTGGGCGCCTGTCCCGAACTGTTGGATCACCTGCTGGCGCAGCTGCCTATGGATTCGTACCAGATCGCCTGTATCGCCCACTGCAACGTTTGGGACCGAGATGGGCCCGACGAGCTGCGTCGCAAACTTCAGCGCCAACTGCAGGCTGGTCTGGTGCTCGTGCCGCCGAAATATTGGCACTCGGCTGTCGCTTCGGCAAACGTGGCGATCGTCGATCACGGCTCTATCGGGCTATATGCGGTCGCTGCTGGCAAGCCGGTGATTCTGGGTGCATTCAGCAAAACGGAAGTCGTGGCGGGAACATCGATGGCGAAACTGGGGGTTGTCGCTCCGCGTCTATCCCTGACAATACCAGTCCTACCCTTGATCGAGACCGCTACCACTTCCCATGATTCGGGCTTAGCAGCTCACTTCACCAACATGTTGTTCAAATACCCGGACGATGGCGGACAAATAATTCAGCATCACCTGTACGCTCACTTGGGACTTACGCCTCACGGGGGATAACGTGGATGTGCTGGCAGCACCGTCGCCACAGCCCGATGTTCAGGAGGTGCACTCCTACGACGTGCTAGACAAGCTTGGCTCATCTAATGAGATAGTGTTTACGCGGACGCCGCGAGCCGCCAGAATCGGCGGTGAGCCACCGCCGGGATCCCACTCGGTGTCGCACGAGCTCGAGCGAAACAATGGATACTTCAACAACGCATCGATCATCGTTCGCACTGAACCATGTGACAATGTGGAGTTGTGGCTGCAGGAACGTCCCGGTCCCGGTTGCCTACTCGCTGGCGCAGCAACGGCCGACGGGACTTGTGTTATTCGCATCTGCAGCAGGACATCTCCGCGCTTCAACACTCGATTTTCCCTAATTCGAACAAAGAACAGCTTGCCATTTGAATTACTGCCATCGGTGCTACGAAGGCTAATGTACGACAACCAGCTCTCGGACCGGGAAATTAGCCAAGATGTGCGGGCCGGACCGCACGTAGACCGGGTTATTATCAGGCTAATCTGACCGCCAGTTGCTCAAACACTACGTAGCTGGACCTCATTCGGAGGGACTAGGGCCGCGTAGCTCGCGAACACGAGCGCGATGCTGGCGTGCACCCTGACCATCACCGAGATGGTCAAGCACTTCAGCCAACGCCTCCCGCGCTTGCGCCTCGTAATACCAAGCTTCAGACTCAGCGAATACGCTCACGGCACGCATCAATTCCGCCCGAGCATTCTCATGGTCACCGACGTGTGAATAAGCAAGTCCGAGGCTAATGGTCCCACGCGCCGCCATTCGCTGGTCCCCCAGTTCCTGCAGTTCCTCCCGTGCCCTGGAAAGCACACCGACGGCCCGGGTATGATCACCGGACGCGTCCAGAGTACGTCCGATGAAGTAGCGCGCCAGAGCTGCACCACGCCGCTCACCCGCCTCATTGTTACGGGCTTCAGCCTCGCGGTACGCCGCTATGGCTCCCTCCAGATCGTCGCGAGCTTCTCGGGCACGGCCTATAAATTCCCAAACCGACGCAACCAAAATAGCATTCCCAGAGCGCCGCGACAAAGGCAACGCCTCATCGAGATGCGCTTGGGCTTGGTCAAGCCTGCCCAGATCTGTATACGCTCGCGAGACGATACTGCGGAGCCGGGCCTCCGCCGCAGGATTGTCGGCCTGTCGCGCAGCTGAAATCCCCAGATCCGCTGCCTCCAGCCAGTCGTCAAAATAGCGGCGACTAAGAAACATTGGAACCATTGCTTCCACTAGTTGCCACACCTGGTCATGCCAACCGTAATTTGAAACGGCATGTAGCAGGGCAAGCATATTTGACCGCTCCGTGGAGAGCCAGTTCAATGCAGTCGCAGAGCGATCAGGCCCAGTAAACGGGTCAACATGATCCTCGGTGAAGTTCTGATGGTCTGCAATACGAGTCCGCTCGCCCATGATCGCTCGATCCGCGAAAGCGGCCATTCGAAGATAGTAACTCATCAGACCATAGGCCACTTCATCTACTGGCCGGCACGATTCCAATCGTGCCATGTGTATTTCGTACTGCTCGCGAGCATGTAGGCGAATGAGGTCATGGAAACGAAATCGGTCATTCAGGGTCTCGTTGATAAGACGTGCATCGATAAAAGTGTCCAAGAGGCGCATTGTTTGCTGACGCTCAAGCCCGCCGGCGGTGACCGCAACGTCAACTGAAAAAGAATGACCAGGAATTGCGCCAAGCCTTCGATAGAGCTCGGCGGCATCGTCAGGCAACGACGCGTACGCATTATTGAACACCGCGGAAACCACCCGGTTTCCCCCTAGCGACAAGCGCTCTAGCCGACGGGTCTCATCAGCCAACTCGTCAGCCAACGCTCTAACCGACAATCGTGGTCGGGAAATCAGCCGCGCGGCCACAACCTGCAACGCGACTGGCAACCCGCCACACAAGCTGACCAATCGTCTGGCGTCTTCTTCCTCTCTATCGAGGCGACCCGACCCGCAGACGCGTTCTAGCACGGCTAGGCCCTCTGCGTCATCCATCGGGTTCAAAGTCAATAACTGTGCGCCGTCGAGAGCCAGCTCGACTAGTCGCTCATTGCTGGTGGCCAACACCGCGCTGCCACCTGAGTTTGGCACCAAGGACCGCACCTGTGCCGGTTCGGTCACATCGTCGAGCACAACAAGAACAGGACGTTCGGCCGTTTTGGAGCGGAAGAGGCTCGCCCGTGCGGATAGCCGGTCTGGAATCTGCTCTTGGCGTACACCAAGAGCGCGCAAACAGTCTGCAAGCGCATCGCCAATCGCTGCACCAGCCTCGGTCCGAAGAACCGCGAAGTCAACGTACAATTGACCGCCAGGATAGCGATCAATCGCTTGCGCAGCCCAATGCCGCACCATAGCGCTCTTGCCCACGCCTGGAAGACCGTTAAGCACAGCGATTCTCGCCGATCGCGATCCTTCCACCCCGAGAGCGGCCTCAAGATCGGATGACTTGTCTACGCGATCCACGAAACTCTCGAGAGCGGCTGGCACTTGACGCGGCACCTCCGGCACGTTGTTCATTTCATGTTTAAACAGTACGTTTCCTTTAATTGAGCCAACCTGAAGTACTGAGCCAGTTGTCTCTGAAAGAGAATTCGTGACCGTGAGTTGCGGAGCATCATCCGCATTCAATCCAGTCACAGCTACTCCAGACTGATAGCGCCATGTGATCACGCGCACACTTTGTGTTTACTTCATACCACGCCGGTACCGCGGCGGCGCGCAGGCGCAGCAACTTCACCCGGGATTTCACCCAGCCAGACGAGAGCGTCGTCTCTTCACCCCATGCACGCAGCCAACAATCAGGCTCAGCCGCGCTGTGGTCCAAGCCGTCAACATGCTGGCGATTGACCAGCACGCCCAAACTGGCATCTACGCAGGTCAACGACCGTACAGGACGCCAGGGGAACGCCACCAGGATCGACCTGACCACACTCATGCCCCCTGACGTCTCTCGCGCATGGCAACCCGTTACAAGGACACGTCACGATCACCCTATCGGGTGTACCACGAGACAGCTATAAACCAGTGCATCTTGCATGCCCTGGGCTACGCCTACCTTCCGGCCAGGCTGCGACGTTGCTGTCTGGCGCCACATGCGACCAGGTGGGCGTCCTGGGATGACGATCGTGTGGGGGAAGACCTGGTGGCGTCGACGCCTGACGGATGCTGTGGGCCAGTATCGGATGACGATATTCGTCGTCGAGGTGTCGCTGTCGGCGTCGGCCCGTGCCACGGGGTGGCTGGTTGTAGCTATACCCGTGTGGGCTATGGCGTGTACCCGATTGTGTCCGCTGGGCGCAGTAGTCTCCGGTTCCGTGAGCTGCGGGCTACACCCGGAGAACGCCTCGTCGCTGCGGCCGTAGCGGTGCCGACATGACTGCGGGCGATCGAGGAATGTTAGCTGCGGTGGTGGCGCCAGGTGGCGCCCAGGGTCGTTGTGTACTGGTGTGGGTGATGAAGTGCGCTGGACGACGTCGTAACTGGGAAGTGCGGACCTGGCGCCAGCAGACCTGAAGCACATAGCGCCACCGCAGTGGCGTCGCATCCATTACTGCCAAAGAGTGGGCGAGAGGAGATCGGTCGATCCGATCGGTGGTAGACCATCGTCGATGGCCTGCATTCGCTGGTAGATGGTGCGTAGCGCGGCCTTGTCCGGGATGAGTTTGCGGATGATTGCGAGCTGTAGCACTGTCACGGTGTTTACGAGTGTGATCGATCCTAGGGGCTGGCCGGTGGCCCGGAGGGTGTTGAGCCGGTTGATCTCCAAGGTGGCTGTGCGTGCTCCTTCGCCGTCGTCGATGAGGACGGTTACGTTGTTGCCGGCCTCGGCGGCCACGACGGCGTGGGCGATGACCATGGTCTCGCCCAAGTCTCCCGGCTCTTTTAGCCGTTCTTGCATGGGTTGTTGAGTGATCCGGTGGACGACAGCGGCTAGTTCGGGTGTGACATCGTCGGAGAGGATCTCGATCCATCGAGGTGTCATCTTGCGCCAGACCGCGGCGGCTGCCCGGAAACGAGGATCCCGTCGGGATTTGGAGAGCAGCTCTTTGCTGACGGTTTCCGGAGCGCTGAGCGGGCCGAGTGCTCCGATGAGGAGACGCTCTTGGTTGATCGAGAGGAAGTTCAGGCCGGGTCCGGCGTCGATGATGGGCCGGTGGCTCATCCCGCGTTGTTACCTTCGCCGTGCGGGTCGTCCTCGTCTGGTGTGGCGAGATCCGCGTCCAACGCTGCCAGGTCCACGGACACATCGGGCAGATCGGCGGGGTCGGCCCACACGACGGGCCGCTCGGGGGGCACAAGACCGGCTTCGTCGAGTTCGGCGTGGGCAGCGGACAGCGTAGTGCCGCGCAAGGTAGCGATGGTCTGCGCGGACAGCACACCGTCTGCATAGCCGCGGATAGCGCGGGCCAGCAACCGTTGCGGAGCGCGCCGCTGATTGGAGTCGGCCTGCAGCGCGCGGTACTGGTCACTCCATCCGAACCGGGTTGCCAGTTGCGGTGTCGTGATCGCCATCCACTCTTGCTTGCGGTCGTGCTGGATGTACCCGGCCTGGCATAGCGCGATCGCGGCGATTGGCGGTGAGACGAGGAACCGCTGAACGACGGCGGACAGGGTGGCTTGGGTCGCGCTGGCGTGTTCACCGAGGGATGCGCGTACCCCGTCGAGTGGTACCAGCAGGTGTCGGGCGAACGCGGTTGCCCGCGTCTCGACAGGGCTGGAGCTGCTCCAGCCATCCTCGATGGTGTCGGCCCAGTCCTGGAACACAACATGTCCCAGTTCGTGAGCAAGGGTACTGCGTTGCCGCATGGGGTTGGCGGTGCGCGCGACACCGATGAACACGGTGTCGCGCGCTGGGTCCCGCATCGTTAAGCCGTGTTCATCGGGTCCGACCTCGAGGATGGCGACATCGATCTTCGTGGCCTGTTCGATGACCGCGACGAGATCGCCGAGCGGCTGCTGACCCAGGTTGTGGTCACGGCGGAACTGCTCGGCGGTGGCACGTCCTTCGTCTTCGGCGTTCACGATGGCGTCACTCTCGTATCGCGCGCCGCGCTCGTCACACCGTGGCGGGAACGGCCTGATTGTCCAGATACTCATCCAGCTCCAGGAAGCGCAGCAGCGCCTCGCGCATCTCGGCCATCTGCGAATCGTTAGTCGCGCGCGCTGCCCACTGGGCCCGATCCGCCACGGTCGCGGTACCCGTGAGCTGGGCGATGGTATGGCCGGTCGCCCATGCGATCGCAACCAACTCCGGTACCTTTGGCACCCGCTCGCCAGAGATGATCCGCGACAACGTCGGCTGAGAGATGCCGGTCTTCTCTGCGAGAGCACGCTGGCTAAGGCGAGCAGCAGCACGGGCACGCTCAATCAACGGACCGGTCCCAGTTGTCATCATGGCCTCCCCACCACGGCTGAATCATGATCGGTACTCGTGATTCAGTATAGCTGTGCCGAGAGACTGCCACCAGCGCGACTAGCCGCGGTTGCCCCGCCGGCCGAGCATGAGGTTGAACACACTGACTAGGCCCCGTTTGGTGGTCCACCTGTTATAGGAGTGCTGGTTAGTTGATCCATAGTGCACGGAACTGGGTACCGCCTGCCGCACCAACAGAACTGGACCGGCCGCCCAAGTCACGGCTTCGCTTGCGAACACCGCGGACGGCGGCCGGTCACGAGTTTCGAACTGGGTGACACGACGCCGCACACCGCTGACGCCGCCAGGACCGGCGTCGGACTGGCGATGATTGACACGGGCCAATGGCGGGTTTTGGCGTGACGTGGCAGGGAGGGGTGCGGTGGGGTAGTTGGTCGGGTCGTACCTGAGTGGGTGACTGGGTGTACCCGATCGTGTCCGCTGGGCGCAGTACCGTGGATACGGGTGTCGTGATGACTCAGGTCGTGGCGGGTTCGGGCAGCGTTCCGGTGCGCCGGAGGGCGCGGGGGTCGATTAGTCGGTTGCCGAGCGGGGCGCTGCGGGTTCGGGTCGGGCGCCGATCCGGTGACCGGCCGTCGAGGCTATCTGAGTGAGACGGTGGGGCCTGGTCCGATGGCGCGGGAGCGGGCTGAGGAGGCGTGTCGCCGGCTGCTGAGTCGGGTCCAGCGACGCCGTTGCCTGCGCACGGATGCCACGGTGAATGAGTTGTTGGACCGGCATCTGGCGCTGCTGCATTGCAGTGAGCACACCCGGCAGTCCTATGAATGGATGGCGGCCAGGTACGTCCGCCCGGTCCTGGGGCGTCTGCGGTTGCTGGCGGTCACACCGGAACGGCTGGACTGGTTGTACGCGGAGTTGTTGCGTTGCCGCGAACGGTGCCCGTGTCGGTCGAAGGCGGGGCATGTGTGCCGTCCGTTGCACCCGGGAACGGTCCGCAAGATCCACTATCTGCTCAGCGCGGCGTTTCGCCGGGCGGTGCGCTGGGCGTGGATCGATCGCAGCCCGACCAGCGAGGCGGCGGCACCGCCGCAGCCGCATCCGGAACCGCAGCCACCGACCCCGGTGGAGGCGACCCGGATCCTGACCGAGGCGTGGAAGGACCCCGATTTGGGGCCGTTGGTGTGGGTGGCCATGGCCACGGGCGCTCGCCGCGGCGAGTTGTGCGCGTTGCGGTGGCGGCATGTCGATATCACGCGCGGTCTGTTGGTGATCCGCTCCTCGATCGCCCAAGCCGGGAATCAGATGTGGGAGAAAGACACAAAACTGCATCAGCGGCGCCATATCGCGTTGGACCCGGTCACCACCGCGATCCTTTCTGTCTACCGGGAGGAACGGCAAAAGCGTGTCGCCTCGGTCGGCGTCGAGCTGTCTGATGACGGTTTTGTATTTTCGCCTCGGGCCGACGCGCGGACGTGCCGGTCGCCGCAAGCAGTGACCTGCCAGTACCGGCGACTGGTTGTCGGGTTGGGAATGCGTACCACGTTGCACAAGTTGCGGCATTATTCGGCCACCGAACTGATCCGGGCCGGCGTGGACGTGCGCACCGTCGCCGGCCGCCTCGGGCATGCCGACGGGGGCATCACCCTCGCCTACTACGCCGCCTGGATCCGGGAAGCCGACCAACGCGCCAGCCGCATCCTCATGCGCCGGCTCCCGCTGCCAGCCCCACCGCTGAGGGCAGCCACGATGGCCTGCCGGGCTCGGCCACCGAGCCCGTACCGGGTGATCGCCGCCGAGCTGCGCACCGCGATCCGCACTGGCACGCTGCCGCCTGGCAGCACTTTGCCGACGGTCAAACAGCTCGGCGCCCGTCATCATGTGGCCCCGTGTACCGCCCATCGGGCCATCGCCGTCCTGGCCGCCGAGCACCTGGTCACGGTCAGTCGCGGCCGCCGTGCGGTAGTCAATTCCGTGGGCGTAAACCATGCCGATTAACAAGCACCCGTCGACGCTGGTCGTGTTCCGAATGGTGGGAAACGGATGGCGATGCGTGGCATGGCGTGTGGCATGGACCGGGTGGTTACCGATGGGACGAGCGGCTACTATAGAGGGTGGTGATGTTGCATAAGGTGCTCGTGACAAGCCCTGATACCGCCCCTCTCAAGGCGGTAGCGCGGGTTCAAATCCCGTCGGGGCTACACGTCGTGACCAGCCTGTTTCCATCGTGGAGCGGGCTGGTTGTTTCTTGTGTGGCATGAATTCGTGTCATCACGGGCGCGATCGCGGGTTTCGCGTGCTGGCCTGATTTCTAGTCTCGATTAACTCAGGTGGCGAACGATTTACCGTGGTAGCGCTGCTGGTGCCGGTTGTCTACCGCGTTGATCGGGTTGGTCAGCTTGGCTCGTTGTGGCGATGGTGCGTGTCATCAACGCAGCCATCATCGGTGTCTCTCAGTGGAGTTGCTCCGGGGTATGCCGTTGGGCTGGGCGGATCCGTTTGAATGGATCGACAGTTGCGAGCCGGCCTGGCCCAGCTCGCCATCCCGCGGCTGTGGTTGTCCACTTTGGCAACGTTTTCCTCCACCGAGAACGTGCTCATGCTCGCCGCGTGGTCGACACGGAACTGTTCGCGGTGCACGACGTGCTGGCCGGCCGGGTGAAGGCACCATCCGCCTGCTACCTGCCGGGTTCCTGGGTGCCGCATTGCACGCTGGCGCAAGGGCTCGAGGCGGAGCAGGCCGCTGCGGGCTTCGCCACGCTGCACGCGGTCGAGCCGGTCCGGGCGGCGATCGCCGAGGTCGCCGTGGTCGACACCCACACCGGCGCTGCCGAGGTGTTGCTGGAGCTGGGCTAGGCGGACACACGGATCACCAGGTGAGTGGGGAAGATCACCGGCTCGGCGCCCTCGGTCAGCAGCAACCGGACCAGCTCGCGGCCCATGTCCTCGGACGGCTGGTGCACGGTGGTCAGCGGCGGATCGCCGGTCGCGCTGTCGCTGATGTCGTCGAAGCCGACAACGGCGACGTCGTCCGGGGTCGAGCGGCCGCTTTCCCGGACCACCTGCAGCGCGCCCAGCGCCATCTGGTCGGAGGCGGCGAAGATCGCGTCAAGACCGGGCTCGCGGTGCAGCAACTCGGCCGCCGCCGTCCGCCCGCCGCGCTGCGTGTAGTCGCCGAACGCCACCCGTGACCGCTGGTAGTGCGAGCCGATCGCCGCCCGGTAACCGGCCAACCGGTCCCGCGCGGCCGACATGTCCTGCGGCCCGGCGACAATGCCGATCCTGGTTCGGCCGCGTTCCAGCAGCCAGCGCACGGCCGTCTCGGCGCTCTGCCGGTTGCTGATGTCCACGTAGGGCAACTTGGTCCCGGCGTCCGGTGGTCGCCCGGAGACCACGGTCGGCACCCCGGCGCGCTGCAGCAGGCGCGGCAACCGATGTCGCTGGTGCAGCGAGAGCAACAGTGCGCCGCCGAGGTGGCTGGCGGTCACATACTCGGCACACTGCTCCTGGTCGGCCGCGTCGCCGGCCAGCAAGACCACCGGCTGCAGGCCAGCGCGACGCAGCTCCGTTCGGGCCCCGTGCACGACATCGGCGACGAACGGGTCGAAGAAGGCCCGGCTGTCCGGCTCGCACACGACGATCGCTACGGTGTCGCTTCGCCTCCTGGCGAGCGTCCGCGCGGGCTCGTTGGGTACGTAACGCAGCGCGCGCAGCGACGCCGCCACTTTCTCCCGGACATTCGCCTGGACCTGGGTGGAGCCGTTGACCACCCGCGAGACGGTCGACCGGGACACCCCGGCGTGCGCTGCGACGGTCTCCAGCGTGGGCCTGGGTTGTTCCATCATGATCATCTCCCCATGACGCCGGACAGGAACGCCTCGACGGCACCCCGGTAGGCGTCCGGGGCGTCCTCGTGGATCACGTGCCCGGGGCCCGGAATTCGCAAGTGCTGCCCCGCAGTTCGGGTTGCCATTGTTGCAGTTGACCGGCGGGCATGGCGGAGTGCTCGGCTTCGAGCACGAGCATCGGGCACTCGATCTTGTCGACCAGGGGCCAATAATCGCGCTCGCCCCACTCGGCCGCGATCGGGTAGAGCTCGTCGAGGTCGGCGATCAGGTGGTAGCCGTCGCGCTCCTCCACGCACTCGATGAAGTAGTCGCCCAGCGAGCCGAGGAACTGCCGGACGTGCGCGAGCGAGGTGAACGGCGTTGGCCAGGAGTCGAAGTAGGCGCGCCACGCGTCGACGGTTTTGCCCCGTTGGTCGGGGGAGATCTCCTCGAGCACGACAGCCGCGGTGAGGTCCGGATGCGTTGCGGCGAGAACCAGGGCGTGCAATGCGCCCATAGAGTGGCCGATGACCACGGCCAGGCCAAGGCCGAGGGTGGTGATGAGGCCGGCGGCGTCGTGCTTGCGAAGTACTTCCGCAACGGCAACGAAATTTTCGGCCGCGCCACGTGACGTGCGTCACGCCATTGCTGAAGGGTTGTAGATGTCTCATGCGCCCGTGCACCTGGCGAGCACCGTGCCGACCATGGCCGGTGGACGTTGGCCAGGTTGCCTAAAGCGTGCCACAAAGGCCAGCAACACTCGGATCTAGCGGTTACAAGGGACTCGAACCGCTGGCCGCCCGGTCGATCCTCGCTCTGGCATGGCCTTCCGCGGATCGAGAACCGGCGGTAGCGCTGCCAGGATCGCAGGCCGGTCCTTGGGCTTGGCATCCCGCAGTGCGATGCGCACGATCAGGTACCGGGTGAATGCGACAGACGCCGGGGTCGCGATGACCACGATCCCCGCCAGTTCTGTGATTCCCACGGTTGCCACCTCCGGCGCGCTCGCTTCCCTTCATGGCCTGATGGTGGTTCACTTGTCAGGAAATCCGCTAGTGTCTGCGACAGATGCTGACAGGTTCTGACAGCGCTCCGGAGAGGAATGCCCGTGGCCATCCGCAAGGTGGCGATAGCTGAGGGTGCTCTGGCCACCCTGTTGGACGCGCTCAGACAGTTGCACACTGCGGCGGGCGAGCCCACCGTCCGCGAGATCGCCAAACGCGTGGATGGGCAGATCAGCCGTGACACCGTGCACCGCGTGTTGACCGCCGCCCGGGTGCCCCGGTGGCGCAACCTCGAGATCATCGTGGGCGCTCTCGATGGCGATGTCAGCAGATTCCAGCGGCTATGGGTGGCAGCGCGAGCCGAGGAGGACCAGGCCGGTGGCTAAGCCAACACGAAGCGGGCCGCGATGATCGTTATCGGTGAGCGGTCCGAAGGAGCCGCCCGGGACCTGTTTGCGGCACTGAACGAGTTGTACGTGGCGGCGGGCGCACCCAGCGTCCGGGCGATCGCCGAACGCACGCACGCGCTCAGCCGCGACACCGTCCACCGGGCATTGACCGGCGACAAGCCGCCCAAGTGGTCCACACTCCACGACATCGTTGTCGCCTTGGACGGTGACGTCGAGCAGTTTCGTGCATGGTGGACGGCGGCGGTGGGGGCGACGCACGGTACCGCCACCAGTGGTGTGGTGGTCGAGTCGGTCGGGTCGGGCAAGACCGATCTGTTGGTTCGCAGGGGCCTCGATGAGTCCACAAGTTCGGGTGCGCTGCGAGTGGCGCTCGTGGATGACCACGACATTGTGTTGAGGGGACTGCGACAACTGTTCGAGGATGCCGGATTCGAGATCGCGGGCGAGGCTGCCGACGCTCCCGACGCCGTGTCGATGGTCCTCGACGCCCAACCGGACGTGGTCGTCATGGACGTCCGGATGCCAAGCGGGGACGGGATCGACGCGACGGCCCAGATCCTCGCCCAACGACCGGACACCAAGGTCCTCGTCCTCACCTCATACTCCGACGAGGGAGCCATCCGCGAAGCTGTCCGGGTGGGTGCGCGGGGCTATCTGCTCAAGCAGACGAGCGGGGATGATCTCATTCGGGCAGTCCAGGACGTCGCTGGCGGCAAGACGTATTGGGCGCACCCGAAGGCAGCTGAGTTCGCTGCCGATCCGGCCAATCACGGCAGGGCGAGCGAGCGTTCACCGCGGCTCACCTCACGCGAACTCCAAGTCCTCGCCCTTGTTTGCGAAGGGCTGACCAACCACGAGATCGCCGGGCGACTGTCCATCAGCATGGGTACCACCGATACCTATATCAGCCGGATCATGGCGAAACTCGGAACCAATGAACTCGGAGCCAATGGCAGGGTGAAGACCGTGCTGTACGCCATCAAGCACGGACTGGTCGCTGGAGTGGTCTAGAACTCGCGGGGCACACCCCGCACCAGTCGATACCTTTGGCACCGTGCGGGCATTGCAGGCGGCTGGCTCCCGCCGTCGTGTTTAGACGGTCGCGGTGGTAGCGCTCAGCCTCGCGGCCACACCGAGCACCGCGACCAGCACCCAGTTCCGCCAACCAGGCAGCGGCGGGTTCGCCGGGGCGCGGCGTCCGCCACACCGACCGCAGCAGGCCGTGCACCGCCTCGTACGAGAGTGCCCACCATGCCTGATCAGTCCAAAGTACGACCTGGCGCCACACTTTCAGCCACCCCGCTTCGCTGGTGGACGAGCCGCCGGTGCTCTCACGCATAGTCCCAGCAGCGGGTGTACAGCTTCGGGACGCGGAATAGGGATTCGGCGTCGGCCTCGGTGGTGTGGACCACTCGTTCGAGGAAGCCAAGGCGTTCCAGGAGCCGGACCTGTACGCTGATCGAACCTTCGGCTTCGTCGAAGAGGTTCGCGACCTCATCGAGGCGGAACGTGTCGAGGCGGCCGGCCCGGCAGTTGAGGACGAACGAGGGGGTGACCTTGAAGTCGGTGATCACCTCGGTGAAGCTCAGTTCGGACAGCTGCGTCATCGCGGTGCCCAGCGTGCTCGCCGAGAAGACGGGCAGGCGGGAGATCGTGGACTCGGTCTCGTCGGCCCGCATGCGCGCCAGGTGCAGGAGCAGGACGGCGAGCCGGGGAGAGACGTCGCCGTTGCGGAGCGCGTCGATCAGCCATCGGTCGATGGGTTGGTTCTCCATCTCCGTCGGGAACATGAGCGGCAGCGCGGAGCGGGCGCTGTCGCGGTGGCCGGTACGCGATCGGCGAGCCAGCGCAAGCGGTCGTTGGCAAGCACCCGCCCGACCAGGACCTGCATCAGCGATGTACCCGGGGTCTTCCTCAATCGCGGTCTGAGTGCTGCATCTATCGGACGATCGGGTGGTCTACTCCACGGTCGGCATGAAGTATCTTCTTCCTGTCACATAGTTCTGAAACAGGACGGTCGCAATCCAAGTTGCGGCTGGACGGCACGACAAGCGTGACTGTCAGGCGCTGACGCGCGTAGCCCGCAGGACAGCCTGGTGTAGAGAGTCCAGTTGGATCTGCCACTGTGGACGGCTTGGTTGGATCGTATCTAGGTCCGTCTGGTCATCCTTTGGTGTTCGATATATCCAGCCATGTCTGGTGAGGGCGTTGTACTGTGCGATTCCATTGGACCACTTCAGGCGGTAGTGAGGCCGATCCTCAATGCCTTGCCAAGCGGCGAGGATCTCTTCGACCGTACTGGTAGTGAGATCGTTTTTCGTCAGCAGAGCCTCGCGGACACGTCGTGGGGTGCGGGTTTGGTCGACGATGACGGTCTGGTCGCGCAGCTCGATGCCCTGTGGTGCGACATCGAGGATTTTGGCGATGATCTCGCGGAGTTCGGTGTCGCCCAGCGGCGGTGCGGCAATCCGCCGGAGCGCATCGATTACGCTGTATGGATTCCATATCGTCGAGGTGGCCTGTCGGCCGTTGACGAGTCCGGCGGCCTGGCGTAGCTGGGAGGGTGTCACTTGCCAGGTGGGGTGACTGACGGCGTGTCTGAGGATGTTTCTCAGTTGGACTGCACGGGGGTCGGCACCTTTATCGGTACGGGTCCAGATGTTGATCATGCTTGCGACGGTGACGGCTTCGAATCGCTGGTTCTCGAAACGGTCCAGAACGTGCAGTTGGGTTTCCTCGTCGACTTGGTCGAGATATGCGGGCGTTTCGGAGTCCCCCCAGAGCAGGCGCCACAGCCGGAGCCTTTCGTCGGCCAAGGCTGCCGCCGGTTGGTCGCCTCTGGTTGCGACCCACCAGCACATCCAGTTCAGGATGATGATGTTGAGAATCGTGACCCCTGCTCCCGCGCCATCTCGGAAGGATGGTTGTTCGAGTGCGCGAAGATTCCGGCGGATGAAGTTGCCGATGAGACGCCGGTTGCGGACAGCGGCCGACTGGCGCTTTGAGGGTGGGTCGTTACGGGGGTCTTCCGCGACGTCGTCGACTTCGGCTCCGTCGAGACCAGCGGTGATGTCGCTGGTGTCCGTTTCGTCAAGGTCGTCGTGATCTGCGTGGGTTGCGGACGTTCGGTCGTCGTCGACCTGCGCCGGTTCGGTGAGTGCGCGCACAGATCGGGTGAGGGCCTCCAGGTAAACGGCGAGATCCGATCCGGTAGCGCTCAGGGTGCTGCCGCTGCCGTAGCCGGAATAGACAGGGTCTCGGCGTACGGCGCGCCAGTCAATGTCGGCCCAGTCGATCGTCGACGCGTCTGGTTCGGTATCGCTGCCGGGGTTGCCGCGGCTGTGCGTCCAGCGAGCGACGTTCTCACCGACGAGGATCTCCTCGAGCGCCGCGAGTGCCTGTTCCAGGTCGGGGTCGTCAAGTTCCAGTTGGGCGGCGTGGCGCAGGCGCTCGGCGTCGACTCGTCGGCCCGCTTGTTCCTTTAGCCGTTCAACCTGGTAGGGGACCGTTGGTGGGCTGCTGTGGTCGCCGACGCGGATGGTGATCACGGCGACCTCTTCCACTGCGTCGATGTCGGGTTGAGCGGTCAGCTCGGCTGTGAGGTAGGTCCATCCTTCGCGGTGTGGCGTCAACGCGACGATTGCGGGAGCCGGGCGGCCGTCGACGTTGAGGACGATGTCCGCCGGGTCGACGACTGCCACGGATATGACGCAGGAGACGAATGGTGCTTTCCAGCTCAGCTCTGCCACGTGAATGACGTGATCGACCTGATCGTCGCAGTCGTCCTTGATGGCTACCGCGAGAGAGGCCGGTTCGACCGGGCCGCTGATCGTTACCAGGGCTGGGTCGAAGAGGTGATCGAAAGCATGTGGTGGACCTGATGTGAGGTTGCCGAGTTCTATGTTGCCGCTCGGATATCGCACCCACAGCGCGACCATGGAGCTGTTCGCCGACCCGGTCAGGCAGATGGCACGATGGTCCGTGACCGCGACGATGATTTTGGCGTGCAGATACGTGTTCCGCTCGTCTCCGGCGGCGGTCAGGGAGTATGCCTGGCCGGCGTGAGCGGACAGCACCGCGGCGAGTCGTTGCGGGTCTACTGAGCAGTGTCGCGGCTGGACGAGAACTCTGAGCTCCCGAGGTCGGAGCTCATGAGCAAGGCGGTCGAGCGCGGCGCAATGCCGATCGTGGAATGGTGCGACGACTGTGAGCCGTCGAACGTCCTCCCCGTTGATCGCCGACACGAACTGCTCGCCCAGCGGAGCGGTGAGGTTGTGGCGCACCGGTCCGTTGTCCACCGGCGGCGCATGCCACCAGTGGTAGGCAGACCAGAACGCTGCCAGCCGGTCGTCGGTGACGGTGTCGAGGCAGCTGCGGGCGACGAGTCCGTCGGTGAGATCACGAACGGCGCTGAACGCTGTGAGGTGGTCTGACTCGTTCGCCGCCCATCGGTAGGCGGTGAAGCACTCACCGAGACCGGCGTAGCCGGACACGCTGAGATTCCCGGACCCGACGAGGAGAAGTCCCGCGTCCGGCCCGGCCAGGAGGATCGCTTTGGCGTGCGCTGCGTGCTCGGTGCGGATCGGTCCTGCGAGCCATGACTTGTTGAGTTGTCGCAAGGATCCGGCTGCCGCGACGGCCCGGCTTAGCTGACTGCTGTCAGCGAGGACGATCTGGTTGCGGTAGTGGCCGAAGTGTCGTCGCAGGACGCGCTCGTAGAACTCCACGTCGGCTCCGAAACTGAGTATCAGGACCTGCTCGAACCTGCGGTCGCCGAACATCTCCGGTACGCCCATCCGGTGCGTGACCGCGGTATCCGGCGGCTGGTGGGTCATACGGACACCGCCGAAGGTCCCACGCGCGGTAGGTCGCCCTTTCCGACGAGCTCCCGACCGGGGTGGCTCAACCGATGGTCGCGTGCCTCCATTGGTGCGGTCCAGCCGAACTCGGCGGCGGTGATGGATAGGGCACGGAAGCGGGAGTCGTTCATGTCGACGGCACCTGGCTCGTCCACGAACCGGATCCGGCCGGCATCGAGGCGCAGGCGGAAGGTGTCGTCCGGCAGCTTGGTCAGCGCGACACGGTGATGCTGCCTGATCACGTAATGTTCGAGGAACCACCGACTCGCATCACCGATGCTGGCTTCACGGTCGACATGGTCGCGCATGTCGCGGAGCAGAATCTGTACCGACAGGCGGCGCGGCCCACCCGCGCACACGAGACTCCAGTCATCGCCGAAGCGAATTTGGTACTCGCGTGGCCAGAGCCGCGAAGCGCACAGCGTGAGAAGGGCCATGATGGCGGCGGTGACGTCGTCGCCGTCCTGGTCAAGATTCCACAGATGGTCGACGAGACGGTCCTCGCAGGCCGGCGCCGTGAGGTCCCACGGGTCGTCCAGACCGCCCGTGACTCGTCCCGCGTGGCGCACCCAGTTCAGCAGTGAACTCAGCGGGTCCCTCGCGGTGAGTTGTGGATCTGGTACACCGAGCGCCGTGGCGAGCGCAGCGAAGTTCATTCTGTCCACCACATCCAGGACTAGGTGGAGGGGGATGGGAGCGCTGTCACCATTCCTGGACAGCCCCCATCGGACGATGTGCTGCAACCACCGATTGCACGCCCACGCGACGAACTCACGGTGTTGGTACAGGCGCCACTGCCGGGCGGTTGGCACGAGGTCGGGCTGTGAGGGCTGGTACGACCGTTGGTCGTCGTCGCGGCGGTAGTAGACCAGCTGCCGGAAGGCCCACGGGCGGACTGGCTGGGCTGACGTCTGCTCGGACATGTCGCAGACCAGCCGTAGCGATGACCGCCGTCGCCGTGCGAGGTCGGGGTCGCCGCCGTGCAAGAAGGCATCCTGAAGCAGCGGACAGTCGGGGCCGTCGGTCAATCGACACACACAGATCCGCTCGGCGTATTCCGCGATAACCTCGATGGGGACGTCTCGGTCGACGGTGTCGAAATACTCCTGGAAGTAGCGAGTGCGCTTGATCCAGTCGCGAACGGTGAGCCCCAACCGGCGACCGCCTTCGGTCGGCGCGTCGCACCCGAACTGGCTGGTGTTGCGTTCCAGCATGGTCAGACCGTGCTGGGCGATTGCCGATGCGTAGATCGGGTAGCCACCCTCGCTGGCCTTCAGGTACGTCGCCAACGGGTCGATGACAAGCGGGTTGCCGTCGAGCTCGCGGCCGATGACTCGCTGGCCGCCCACCTGAGGAATGTTCTGGCCGTGGCGCGGGCAGGACAGGACTGCCGCCACGAAGACCCGTTCCCGGGGCTTGAGGAAGCGACCCCACGCGGACTTGGTCCGCGGCAGCTCGCGGTCCCAGAACTCGGTCAGCAGCCAGGTATAGATCGACCAGTATCGCGGATGGACGGTGAGAACGTTGATGCCGGGAGAAAGGGTGGGAAGGATCCTATCTTGGGAAACGGAAGCAAGCCCGAGGTGATCCATGCCACTCTTCGGCTGGTACATCGCCGCGGTCCACGCGGGCTGGCCCAATGGGACAAAGTCTGTCTTTGTTGCCATTGTGGTGTGACCTTTCGAGCAAGATCCGTACTCAGGGTGCTGTCGTAAGGGTGTGTCGCCGGCCAACTGTCGGGTGTGTCGGTAAACGCGGTCACCGTCGTACCGAGCGCGCCTCGTTCTAGTCCGGAACGCCACGAGACGTGAACTGACGGGCTCGGAGTACTCTGCGGGCACCACTCACCCAACGATCCTGCCACTCCGGTGGTCCCACGTCAGGGAGCGCCGGGTGTCGCGCTTCTCGGGGTGCGTGTGCATCGCGTCAGCCTTACCCCGCTGCCGCCACGCTAACCGGACCAGCGGGTAAGGACAGGACGGCACCTCGCGTTGGCGCAGGTCGACGACCTTGACCGATGACCGTAGTGTGGCCGCCTACTGCCCGACGGCCCAGGTCTTCACGCGGTTGATCACTGTTTGGGGATGGGGTGCGTTGGCGTGGACGACGAACTCGGTGTAGCGGCTGTCGGAGATGGGAAGCGGTGGTAGGGGGTGTTCGCGGAGCCGGGCGACCAGGTAGCCGGCAGCGAGCAGGTCTTGGGTCTTGGCGGTGTCGATGTCTGCCTTGTCGGCGTGCCAGTAGGAACCGTCGTACTCGATGGCCAGCTTCAGTCCTTCGGGTAGGTCGACGGTGATGTCGACGAGCCACTGGGCGCGCCGGCGGAACGCATCGCTGGCAACGCGCTGCCCGGAGGTCGCGATGCCGAAGACAGCTTGTGCCGCGGCGTGGTGCTCGAGTTCGATCTTGGACTTGCCTGTTTCGCGGCACTCGGGGCAGCCTGAGCCGACGGATCTGGAGCCGAGTGATGCCTGCCAGACGTGGTCAGGGTTGTTCCTGCATACCCAAATTGGGGTGAAAGCAGTCTCCCCGCTGGGGCGGACCTGCCAGGCCGACAGCGGGTTGGTCGCGGACCATTCGGCCGCAATCTCGGGGTAGTGGTAGGCGAGCGAGTCGAGAATCGTGCGGCACGTCGGGCAGCGCAGCCGCGGTCCCTTCTGGCGGTTGGCGGGGGACTCCTGCCATTCGTGGCCGCACTCGGGATCTCGCCACCATCGCAGACGCTGAGACCCCGGCGACACCTTCTTCAACGGTGTCTTCCCGTTCTTGATGGGGTGCCACTGACTGGCCAGCTCCTGGCTGATCTGGTACCCGTCAGGGTCGGCCTCGATCGAGGCGAGCCGGGCACGGCGAGTCTCGTAACCCCGACATAGGTGGCATCCCGACTGAAGGAAGGTCAGTGGACTGAGCTTGGGGTGGTGGCCCTCGGGGCAGCGGAACCGATAGTGCCAGCTCCCAGCGACCATGACGGTCGCCGGGTCCGCTTCGTCGGCCCACGCGGCTAGCAACTCCGGGACCTCCGTGATCGGGGTGACCTTGTACCGCTCGTACTCCTCGTGCCAGGCGGCGCGTCGCGCGGGTTCGCAGTCAGGACAGGTCGCGCTGACCATCATGTCGCTTATCGGCCGGCTGAACCGTCGCCCACAGTCGGGGCATTTCCAGCAGGCCTCCTGCCGCGCCCGTACCGAGACCGTCTCCCACACTGACGAGGCGTTTCGCTCGTGATCCCACCACTCGAGAACAGGCAGACCCGAGTCCTTCAGCAGGTCTCTCATTTTCGGTCCGGAAACGTTCGTCGTCTGCCGTTCGCGCTGGGGGTTGGACTGGCAATGGCAGCCCCAACCTATGTCACTCAGGCGCTCCGCAGAAATGCGTCCGCAGTACAGGCATCGAACTCGGTGTGGATCGTCATCCAGCGACGGCTGTGTCAACGGCTCCAAATACTCATAGCCGTTATCTCTTGCCGTGCTCCGGGCAATAGACTCGGGCACCGGCGCACGTGGAGCGTATTGATGTGCGCGAATGGCCCACTCGCGCCAGTAGCAGGCCCGGCATGTAGCCTCGCCAACGCGGTTCTTGTCCACCGTGTACCCAAGGCGGTAGTGAGCTTCACACCCGCATTGGAGACATCTCGTCAGCCTCCACGCCTTCGGCGTAGTAAACGGTTCCAAGGGCTCCAAGCCGCCACGATGCAGAATAACTGTGATGTGCTGATCACACCAAGCCGGCTTTGATCTCGTCCGAAACGCGACGGCACGCGAACAACCAGGCTCGGAGCATTCCTGCGCGACCACACTCACGTGACCATCGTGCCAGTGACTGAGTCGGCTGGCACAGTCCAGCATGCTCAGGGCGGAGTGCGACCACCAGCCCGCTGTTACCAGGCTCTGGCAGTGTGGGGTCAGGGGTTGAGCTCGAAATTTGTTGGTTCGACTGCGGGCCGCAGTGTGCGCCCATCAGCCTGCGGTGCGAGATCGGCAGGTCGATGGCCACGACAACCTCCGTGGGGCGGTGGTGTGGTCGCTGGACACGGCGTAGCCAGGTTGTTGGGGTTGCGGGCGGAGTCGACAGATGTTCACCGACATCGCCGGGCAGTTGGCTGGTCCGCCGTCGAGGTGGCCGTATTTCCGCAGCCCGCGCTCCTCGGTCTGCTAGAGGGTGTCGATGAGGATGGTTTGACCAGCCTCCCAGCGGAATCACGGACTTTGTGCCAGAGCCACTTCTCATGGCCACGGACACTTCGACCCGTCACCCGCGCACGCAGCGAGCGATTCGCTGTGTGCGCGGGTTGCTCAGGATGCCGAAGACCCGCCTCGACCGTGGCTCGGGCCTCGGATCGGCGGGCGGCTCTCTGCGAACCTGCGCCGGTGTTTCAGACGGCGGTCACCAGTGGGGGTGCCCCAGCCCGGTCGGTACCGGGGTGATCCGCAGCCTTCGGTCTCCACGCAGACGTTGTAGGAGATGTAGTAGCCGTTGGAGTACCAGGCCGGGACGTAGTTGCCACAGCCTGCGTTGGCGCCGTTGGTGTCGAAGAACGAGACGATTTCGCCGTTGCTGTAGTGCACGCGCGCCCAGACCTGGTGGCCGTCGCTGTGGCGGTCACACGCATCGATGATCAAGTGGCTGCTCCGCAGACAGGCGACGCTGGGGTCGCCTGGGTGATTTACGCACGTATCATCCGCCGCGGCCGGCAGCGCCGAGGCCAGCATGACGCCGGGAACTGCGAGTACCGACGCGCCTGCCACCATCAGTGAGCAAATACGGTTTGCCAATTGCTTACGAAACATCGATATCCGAATAATGGCCGACGTGGAGGAGGTCGAGGTCGTCGTCGCCCATCACGAGCGCGCGACCCTGCGTGTCGGTGATGTGTTCCTGAAGATCGATGTTGATCAGACGCGCACCGATGTCGAGGTCGAGGCGATGGCTTTGGCGCCGGTCCCGACTCCGGAGGTCCTGTGGCGCCAGCCGCCTGTGCTCGCGCTGGCCGCTCTGCCAGGGACGGCACTGGGCCGCCTCGGTGAGTCGTCGATGGCGTCGTCGGCGGCGTGGGCCGCGGCGGGTGCTGCCGCACGGGTGCTGCACGACGCGCCGCTGCCGCCCTGGCCCGGTCGCCGCCTCGAGGAGGTCGCATCGCCCTCGACGGCGAATGCGAGTGGCTCGTCACGAGCGGCGTCCTTCCCGCCGACGTGGTCACGCCAAATCGTCGAATTGCCGAGGCTGCGCTGCGGCCGTGGACACCGGTGTTCACGCACGGCGACCTGCAGGTTGATCACGTGTTCGTCGACGGTGAGGAGATCACCGGCGTGGTCGACTGGTCCGAGGCGGCCCGGGGCGATGCCCTGTACGACCTCGCCAGCTTGACGCTGGGACACGAGGAGCACCTTGGCGACGTCGTCGCCGGCTACGGCACCGAGGTCGACCTCGACGTGATCCGCGCGTGGTGGTCGTTGCGAAGCCTGCGGGGGGTCCGCTGGCTGGTCGAGCGCGGCTTCGACCACTCCTCGCCAGGCTGCGAAGTCGACGTGCTGTGATCCCGGCTGTGAGGCTGCACGAGCACGACGGCCACGAGTGCCGTTCTGCCGCAGTAGAGGTCCCGACAACGAGACGCGTCAATCGGCAACGCTGCGCCGGTGAGTCAAGGCATGACTTTCGACGAGCTTGTCGCGTCACTTCGTCAGATCGACGGCCAACGCGACAGGGAAAGCACCCACCGAACTTCCACTTCAGATCGAAGCCGTTCCGGCACTTCCACAACGGTCCCGACCGGATCTACGCCGACATCCGGTTCGGCGGGGACTCCGCTCCGATCACCGCATCAACGCCGAAGCAACGAGAGGTTCTGCTGGAGCAGGTGAAGGCGCACGGCACCGCAGAACTCGCGTCCCGACAGCAGCAGCGCGGGTAGGGGGCGAAAGGACGGACAGAACGGAGGCTACGCGTGCCCGTAGATCGTGATAGTTACCGGGCGGGTTGCGTAGTTGTGCGCGACTAACGAGAACGAGACATCCGGTCATGCCTGCGGTCCTTTGTTCGATTGCCGAATCGGTAGGCCTGCTGTGACTTCCTACATGGGGCCGACTTCTGGTGGCTGGACCGTGCGGCCCGTCTGGAACATCTGTGGTCATGCCTGTTGAGCGAAGCTAACCGGCGAGACGTGGGTAGTCCAGGGGGCTAGGTGATGTGGAGGTGAGATCCTGACTAGGTGGATGTGCAACCGGCGGTGCATCGATCGGTCCTTGTTGTCGATGTAGTGGGATTCGGAGATCTCCAGCGAACTAATCGTGATCGTGTCGCCGTTCGTGCGGGCCTGTATTGGATGCTGCAGGAGGCTCTCGAGGGTGCGGGTGTTCCGTGGTCGTTGTGTGACTATGAGGATCGTGGGGATGGGGTGCTGGTTGTGATCCCGCCGGCAGTGGCCAAGAGCGTCCTGGTCGAGTCGTTGCCGCAGCAGTTCAGGTCGCGGCTGGTGGCGTACAACCAGTCGCATGGCGCCGGGGAGCGGATCCGTCTGCGGATGGCGTTGCATGCCGGGGAGATTCACTATGACGACCATGGAGTTGTTGGCACGGCAGTTAACCATGCCTTTCGCCTACTGGACGCGGAGGCGTTCAGGGCAACACTGGCTGGGACCGACGCGGTGCTCGCGGTGATCACGTCGTCATGGTTCTTCGATGAGGTAGTCTGGCATAGTCAACCGAGCACGCGCGCGGCCTACCAGCCAGTCCGGGTTGAGGTGAAGGAGACCAGCGCTGTTGCGTGGGTCTGTTTACCTGGTGTCGCGGTACAATGTCAGGCGGTGGTCTCACCGACACGCGGGCCGCTTCCGCGGCAACTGCCGCCGTGCGGGCGACAGTTCGTTGGGCGTCGCCAGGAGCTTGAGCAGCTTGCCGCGTTGCTTGACGCTGCGGGCGCGGAGGCTTGCACGGTGGTCATCACTGCGATTGCGGGTACCGCAGGCATTGGTAAGACGGCGTTGGCGACGCATTGGGCCCACCAGGCTAAGGAACGTTTCCCGGACGGTCAGCTGCACATCAACTTGCGTGGTTTCGATCCGCGGGTCAGAGTCGATCCAGGCCAGGCCTTGCACGGATTTCTCGAGGCGCTCGGCGTCGTTCCATCCGGCATCCCCGGCGATCTTGACGCCAAGTCCGCACTCTATCGCAGCCTGATCGCCGACCGGCGCATGCTGATCATGCTCGATAATGCCGCTTCTGCCGACCAAGTCAGGCCGCTGCTCCCGAATACGCCGACCTGCCTTGTCATCGTCACTAGCCGCAACAGGCTCGATAGCCTCGTCGTGCGGGAAGGCGCCTACCGGCTGGCCCTCAACGTCCTGCCCGTCAAGGACGCCCTCGAACTTCTTGCCCGACGCATCACCCGCGAGCGGCTCGACGCTGAACCCCAGGCGACTGCGGACCTGATTGATCTATGCGCTCGCCTTCCCCTAGCGCTGAGTATCGTCGCTGCCCGAGCTGTCAACCAGCCGCTGCGCCATTTGGTACGTCAGTTCCGAGACGAGCGCACTCGTCTTGACGCACTCGATCTCGGCGAGATCGATCTTAGTCTCCGGGCGGTCTTTTCCTGGTCGTATGGTGTCTTGTCGAACGAAGCCGCCCGCTTATTTAGGCTGCTCGGTGTCCATCCCGGGCCTGATATCGACATACACGCCTGCGTTGCCCTTGTCGGCGTCTCCGCGAGTCGCACATCGCTCACCGAGCTCGTCAATGCTCACTTGATCGAGGAGCACTCCGCGGGCAGGTTTCGGTTTCATGACCTACTTCGTATCTATGCGGCCGAAAGGGCTGAGCTGGATGAACCTCACGTCGATCGCCTCGTCGCGACGAGGCGAATCATCTACTACTATCTTCGCAGGGCGCTTCTGGCCGACTGTCGAATTCAGCCCTTTCGCGGTGGTGAGGTTCGCATCGCGCCACCTTCTGCTGATGGGCCGGTCATCACCACGTACTCTGATGCGATGGACTGGTTCATGGCGGAAAATGCCACGCTTCTCGCTATGATCAATTTCGCCGTGCGGAGCGGCTTCGGTGTCGAAGGAGGAAAGCTCGCCTGGGCATGCACGACCTATCTTGACCGCACCGGTCAACGGCATGAACGAGCTGCCGTTAACCGATTGGCATTGCTCGCCGTTCGCCAGGCTGGCGATGTGGTCGGCCAAGTCAGACATCTGCAAGAACTGGCCCGCGCGGTCGCAAGGTTGAGGCAATTTGATGAGGCAATCAAGCATCTCGACGAGGCGGTGACGCTGAGTCAAACTCTGGACAACGTGGACTGTAGGGCATCGATTCTACTCTCCTATACGCGAGTACTCGAACTTCAACATCGGCACGCGGAAGCTCTCCACTATGCAGAGAATGCTTTGGCGCTACTGAACAACACAGCTCACCAACTGCGCCGTGCGGATGCGCTGATGGCAATCAGTACGCAGCGGGTTTGGTTGGGTCAGAGCGCTGACGCCTTACCACTTGCTGAGCAAGCTCTTGATACCTATTCGAATTTTGTGTATCGGGATCGTGAAGCAGCTGCGCTGAAAACACTGGGCTTCGTCCACCGGGGCCTAGATCACCACTCTCAAGCCATTGCGTGCTACGAGCGATCGCTTGCGATCGACCGTCAGATTGGCGCTCGATACTGGGAGGCGTTTGTACTGGATCAAATCGGTGACATCTATCACACCATAGGACAACTTCCTGAGGCACAAAAAGCCTGGCACCAGGCTCTGGCCATCCTAGATACCCTGCGCCACCCTGAGGCGGAACCAATCCGAATCAAGATCGCGACACCCGCGGAGCACACAACGAGCAGCCATCGGCATCCGTAGCCCACTACCGGAGAACACGCGACCGAGGCAAGGGCAGCCGCAGTCCCTCTGGTTGACGCCACGTGGCACCAACCAGAGTGAACGGGCGGGATGGACCTCGTTCCGTAGTCTCGGTGCGGGGTCGAGTCGACACCGAGTGTCAATGGCCTTTTCGTTCTCCCCGTAGGCGGCCGCCGGTTGTCCCCACGGACACACCGAGTTCATCGACCTGGCCAAGACCGCGATCAAGGGCGCATTCAAATGGAAGACCTGGACGACGAGCCACCTCCAGACCGTCCCTGGTGGACGCGGTGGATTTGGTGGAAGCGCTGATGAGGCGACCGCCCGGCATAGAGGCCCGAGAGAAGATCCCTCGGATACGGGCCAGACCGCCGTTTCGGGCTTCGTGATCGCCTCTCGCGTTGGCGCCTACCGCCGGGGCCGGAGGAGATCGGGTGTCTGCGCACGATCATCACGCGACAGAGCCGGTACGCCGGGTTCATACGGTCCCGGAATGTGGGCTTGCCATCTTCAGCCCCGAGTGGGGTGCGGTGATGGCGGTGGCCCGGTGGCTTGAGCTGCACAGCCCACCCAGTGATATCCGACGGTCCGCCTCACAGGGACTCCATCGGACAGACGCTCCGCGCCAGTCCGAGCGTCACAATGAACATATCACCCGAATGGAGCCATGCCTTACTGCTCGTTAGGTAGGATGCAGTCTGGGACACCCGCAGCCTGCAGGAACAATGTCGAACAGGGGGATTTACCGGGCACGACGTTGTGTTGGCGAGATTCTCAACGGGACGGCCAGTTCAAAATTGGGACACCCGACGGGCGACGGAGACCGCCCGCAGCCGCCTTAGCGGAGGCATTATATGGACGACGGCGCGCACGCGCGGCTCGCTGTCGGGGCTGCAACCCCGGCTCCACCACGAGCCCGCTCGCACCAGGTCCGCCTCACAACCGGATATCCCTATGGACAAAGGTGATCAATACCGTGAAGACGTTGTCTCCTAAGAACACCATGCTCCTAACTCCCAGTTGCCCGCCGCTGTGGGTACCGCGCCTAGCTACGTTCCTCGCCGTCGCCACCTTGGAGGTGGTGTTACTCCTCATCGGCCAGCCAGTGGTGGAGTCGCTGCTGGTACTCATCGCGGTGTCTGGGCTGGCCATGCCGGTCATTGAGAGCATCACCGCCGTGCCCGGCAAGCTCGTGGTCTTGCTCAAGGTCCTGGTCGGGCTGGCCGGGACCACAACGGTCGGAGCGACGGACGCATGACCCAAGTTACGCACATCATCGCGACCGGCCAGCAACCGAACCCTGCGCAATCTCTGCCCTTTCCTCGGTTGCTGCGCGTACTCACGGTCGGATCCAACAAGCACAAAGTCGCGGGAGCCCTGCGCAAGTACAGTTCCTACAAGACGTTCGTTGAACAGATTCTGCGCGACGGCACGTCGCCCGCGCTGGCGACAGCAATGAACGCGCGCACACCTACCGACTTCAACAAAGCACTCCGCTCGCTGATTATGGCAGCTGGCTCGACCCAGGGTGACGTGCTGCGCCACGACAAGGCCACCGGCAACCAGCTGTCCAAGTCGACGATCAGCCGCATGGTCACCGGGGACAAGCTGTGCAGTCGGCCCGAGCAAATCCGGGCATTCGTCCAGGCCTGCGGGGCCGATGACGAGGCTTCCATGTGGACCAAGACGTGGCGCGACCTGCGCGACGGCAAACTTCCTCCCGCATTCGCCACCGACAGGCCGAATTTGAAGGCTCCGCTGCTACATGCGGCCGGCCGTGCGGCCCTACTGGGATTTGCGTTCACCGCGGTTAGGGCCAGCCTTGTGGCCTGGATCTACTACTCGATCAGCGTCGCCCTAACCCTCGCCAGCCTCGCCGTGCCCGCCACTGTCCAGCTCTGGCTCACCTCACGTGACCAAACTCGCAATCGGTGGGTTCAGGGTTCGAGTCCTTGAATGTCGGCTCGCCTGGCATACCCGTGGGGCTCGGCGCGGGTAGCGCGGGTTCAAATCCCGTCGGGGCTACAGATTCTGACCAGGCCGTTCCCAATCGGGAGCGGCCTGGTGGTCTTCGGTGTGGCATGAATTCGTGTCATCATGGTCTCGATTGCGAGTTTGCAGAGTGGTGTGCTCTGGCAGGAGCGGGGTGATCCTGTTGCTGAGCGATTCATCGCGCTGGGCGACAAGGGCTACCACGGCTACGACGACACCGGCCACCACGTCATCACCCCCCTACAAAAGGCCACAACAAGCCGCAGACCCAAAGGACGCCAACCGAGCCCACGACCGCCTCCGCGGCCCCGGCGAACGCGCCAACGCCCAACTCAAACCTGGCGCATCCTGCACAAGGTCCGATGCAGCACCCACCGCACCGGCCGACTCCCTTTGCCGGTCTGCGCGACCGCAGCCGACGCCGCGAGCTGCTCGCCATCCGGGACGCCGCGCACCAGGGACACCGCGCAGCCGAGCGCCTCGCCAACCAAGCACGCCACTGGTGGCAGCTGCTCGAGCGCGAGATCGCCCCGGAACTCCGGGTCTACCACTGCGGCACTCGCATCACCAGGCAACTCCATGACTGAGGCCGGTTGTGCGCCGGTCGTCTACGGCCGCATCCCACACAGCGACGCCTGGTGGCGCGCCGTCCCCAACACCGACCGCACCTGGCTCACCACAATGATCCACGCCGCCGTCCAAGGTGGACACGAACTCGCCGTCGGTCCCCGCTTCCTCCAGGCCCGCGCACAGCAGACACTCATCGGTGTCGCCCGCCAAGCCGCCGACCTCAGCGCGAGCATGCACTCCGACGGCACCCGCGAGCTCTACTGCTTCGTCGGCTGGCTCGGCACCGGCACACCACCCACCCTCCCGGAGCTCACCACCAACTACCGCACCTGGGCCGGCCCCAATACAACAATGGACCGCCATCGACTGGACCGGCCCTCACGGGCATTCTGCGCCATCAGCGTCAGCCCCGGCGCCCGCGCCTTCTACGACCACCGCCGCGCCACCGGCGACCTACACCACCAAGCCCTCCGCGCCCTGGGCAACCGACTCGTCGGCATCCTGCGCGGCTGCCTCAAAACCCGCACCGTCTACAACGAACACACCGCCTGGGCACACCGCAGCCAAGATCACCAAGCCGCCCGCTTGACAAGTTACGGCCCTGGGATGTCTAGCCCGCGGGCAGCAGCACGACGCGCGGCCTCACCCGCGGCGTCGCTTTTCCAGTCGGTTTCGATGCGGATGCCGCTGTTGCCGCGGATTTCGATCGCCACGCCCGCAAATCTCTGTTCGCGCTAGGTCAGCGTGATCTCCAGGTGGGACCAGCTCGACGGATGGTCGAACAGGTTCGCGGTGATCACGCAGCCGGTCCGCTCGTGTGGGGTGCCGTGCTAGACGGTGACTGTCGAGCCGATCGGGATGCGCACACTGGGGGCGGGTGCGCACGGTGGTTTCGCTGATCACTTCCTCACCCGTGGGTGAGCGAACCAGGCGGCGGCGGTCCTCAATGTAGGTGCGGCGGATGAGGACCGGGTCGCCGAACAGGTCGTCGTAGGGGCCGGTGCCACGGAAGGGGCGAACGGTGATCGTGTGCGGCAGGTGGGCGGCCGGAATCTTCACAAGTTGCTCCAACAGCTGGGTGGCCGTCCCTTGGTGTGCCGGCTCGTCGGCCTTATAGTTGCTATTGGTGGAGGGGAGTATTCCTCCGCGTCGGTGTCGTCAGCACGGACCCTCGGCGGTCCCGGTACCGACGGCCAGCGGCTCCCGCTGGTGGAAGAGACCTCCGGTTAGTTCAGTGTGTCTGAGCGGCCGGAGGAACCCTCCCACGGGACCAGGTTCACCGGCTGGGACAGCGGAGGAGCCTGGTGCACGGTTTTCTTTCAGTCGCGGCCGAGATTGCCAGTGTTGTTGCGGCCATTCTTGCTATTCCTACGGCGATCGTCACTCTGACGCGTCGGTCTCGTCGTCGAGACGTTCCTGCTCCGAACGTGGCTGAGCGGTCTGAAGAAGCTGGATCGTCCAACCCGTCCGAATGACGTCGGGTGCGAGCGGGGCGTGCGCGAGGAGTCCGGCGGTGCCGAGGATGCGCATGGTGGCCGGTGCGATCTCCGGCGCTGAGTGGGTGTCGGAGCGTTTCAGGCGAAGGGTGCCGATCTGCGTCTCGGTGTACTGGCTGGCGGCGGCCGGGTCGCCGGTCTCGGCCCACCACTGCACGACGGCACAGGTCGCGTAGCGCCGCGCGCACCTGCTCGTCGAGCTGGTGCCCGTCCGGTCTGGTGCCGTAGACAGCGGCGAGGAGTAGGGAGTCGACCAGTTCGGACGCGCGGGCCAGCAGTCGGGGCTGTCGGCGTCGACCACTTCGGGGCCGGCATAGTCAGTGAGGTCGGCTGATGTGGCGTAGACCCGCACGCCTACCCCTCGTCGCTCTCGTCCTCGAAGAGGCGGGCGAGGTCGTCGCGGGAGCAATCCCCGCACCGCGCCCCAGGCCGACTCAACCACCAACGGCTCGTGCGCGAGTTATCTGCAGCCTGGTCCTGGCAACGCGTTCAGGTGCGTTCGAGGATGTCGAAGGTCAGGCGCATGGTGGGGCGGTGAGCGGGAGGCGGCGCTGGGTCCGTAGGACGGGTTGCCCGTCGGTGACGCGGGCCAGTTGGTAGCGGCGTTCAAGCTGAGGCCGTCGGTGGGATCGCGGCCGGCTCGATCTGGTGGACCGGGTGGCGGCCGCCGCTTGCCGGGTCGCGGAGCAGGTCGCTGCGTGGCGCCGGTGGGATGGGGCGCGGGCGCCCGGGCGGCTCGGACAGGTCGGCGAGGCGCCATTGGGCTAACCGCCGCCGGCCGTTGATGTTGTCGTCGATTACTGGCGCTGTCGCGGATTCAACCGTCACCAATTCCTACGATGGTGGTTCTGGTCGGTCTGGCTATGTGGAGTTGCCGACCTGTCGCAGCCGGTCATGTCCGGATCACTACTGGTCCGCGTAGATAGCCGGAGGTCAGCGTCCGTAGGAGTCAGAAGAGGCAGTATGCGACCGAGCATGCAGGGACGATGGGCTAGCGGCTAGGCGCGGCGCGGCCAGCCCCGAGCCGTGCCAGTAACAGGGCAAATGCCGAGGACGGAATCACCAGTGCTATAAGGACGCTTCGTAACAACCATTGCGACCTCCTCGTAATAGCCTGAACTACACGTTCATCGCAAACCGGACGGCCGTGATGTCCACGAGGTAGCGGAGGTATTCCAACCAAGCGCAGACCAGCAAGGCGCATAGTCCGAGTACGAGGACGATCGGCCAGTGCGCCCCATGGGCACGGCGGCGGCCAGTGGTACGGCGGCTGCGGTCGGCGCTGTCCATCGCAGGCGCTCAGTACAGCGCAACCCGCCTTGTCGTATGCCAAAGCGGAATGTCCGGTTGTGGATCGGTGGTGGGCCTTGGGACAAGATCCCGCTTTGATCACCTGAGCAGCGCAAACTGTCACAGGCCGGGTGTATCGTGCGTCGCCCAACCGTGCGTTCGGTGCCCCTTGCCGGACGGCCACATGGGTAGCCCGGCGCGGAGCAACAGGTGCGCGAACGGGGGATTGGAACCACCCTCGATGGACCTAGAGGACATGAATCTGTAACGGCGTGGCCGCAGCAATCGACGCGGAGCTGCAGTCACACACTGTCAGCATCTACACCTGAGCGAACACGTGACCACTCGGCCGTGCCATCGGCTGGACGCGACCCAGATCGCCACCGGGAGTGTCCACATGATCAGCAAACCCCACGGCAGCCGCCCACGCCTGCGACATATTTGCCTCACCATGACGACTCAGAACAGGTCAGCACCGTCGCCGATCCACATCCGCGAACCGGTCTCGACCAAACGTTGCGCTGGTGCTGAGGTAGGCGCATGACAGTGTCTCGACGTGCAGTGAACGTTGGGAGGCCGCTATGGCGTGGGTTGAGCAGATCGGGACACGTCTCAGGCGGTGCGGGTATTCCCGGCGGGCCGGTGGGCACGGTTCCGTGGCGTGGTTCCGCTTGAGGAAGGCCGCGCAGGACTTACGCGGAGGACCTGGAGTCCGATCGCCGACACGGGCGGGGCTGGGCACTCTGGGCGCGGGGACGTTCTCATGGCCACGGACACACCCCCATCGTGAATGCCGCGCTCTGCTCGGTGCGCTGGTGGCATGATCGCTGGATGGATGCGGTCACGAATGCGGAGCTGCCGGCGGTGGGGCGCGAGCTCATCGACACGACCCTGTTCATGGCGTTGGGAACCACCGATGAGGAGGGCTTGCCCTGGGTGTCGCCGGTGTACTTCGCGCCCAATGGGTATTCGGAGTTGTACTGGGTCTCTGTGCCGGATGTCAGGCACTCGATGAACATCGCGCGGCGTCCGCACGTGAGCATCGTGGTGTTCGATTCGCGGCAGCGGCCCGGTTCGGGGCTGGCGGTGTACATGTCCGCGACGGCGGCGCGGGTCGCCGAGGAGGATCTGGACCGGGCCCTGGACATCTTCAACAACCGGTTTCCGAACCCGGCCGACTACGGATTGTGGGGGTTCACCCGGGAGCAGGTCGAGGCGCCTGCCCCGATCCGGTTGTATCGGGCGACGGTGTCGCAGCACTCGATGCTGTGCCGCAAAGAAATCGGCCAGCCGTGCGCCGAACGCGGGCGCTTTGGCGATCACCGGACCGAGGTGACCCTATAGACGCCCAGTGCAGCATCGCGCGGACGATGCCACTCAATCAATCAAGGAGGCTGGCTTGGGCGATCACGGCACCGTGGGGTCGACCGGATGCCCGACCGGCCCAACCCATCGGTGTAGCCCGGTGCCGGGTGCCGTGTCAGTTGGCACCGCCACCTGATCAAGGCGGCGGGGCCGTCGCCAGCTGGGACGTGGAGGCCCGGCCGGCGTCTACCGGTCCGCGGGCCTGTTCTCGCTGATCGAGGGCATCGCCACCTGCCCCTGCCCGCGACCGGGGTTATCCACATCCCACCCCGGCTTCCGCATTCCTCCTGGCAGCTCCCACTGCTTGGGCCAGCTGTCGAACATCATCAGGACGGCGTCGGTATGGGCCACAACAACCAACGACGCGGGCACGGCCGCCTGCTCGACCAGACGCGTCAGCTCCTCTCCGCGACGAAATGAAAGCCGTGCCGGCAGGATCTCGGATCGGAAGTGCAGGCATGACGCCGATCCAACCGTGAGAATGTCGGTCGTGGCTAAAGGGCTGAGCTATGCCGACGCGGTGCGGTTGTTGGGTGGGCAGGGCAACGGGGTGGTTGCCGCATTGGATCGGCTGTGCGGTGGGGTGTTGTTGGCGGTGGCGGCAAGCGGGGGCGGGTTCGCGCTGAGCCTGCTGGGGGCGCGGACGGAACTGGCCCGGCTCAGTGGTGAGCTGGTGTCGGGGCTGGACAAGCGGGTGCACGGGGTGAGCCGGTTCAGCAGAAGCGAACGGCTGGCCGCAGCGCACTCGGTGGTCGTTCTTGCCGCTTATTTCGAGAGCTTCGATCGAGCCGGTCTGCCCATCGAACTGCGGGACCTGGAGTTGGGCAAGGCGGGGCAGGCTGCGCTGGCGACTGGCGGCTCGTCGGAATCCCGGCTGGCCGCGGCGCTGTTGCGGGCAAATGTGCCGGCGCCGGCGCCGCAGTGGCCGTTCGAGCGGACGTTGGAAAAGCTGCGCGATTTCTATGCCCAGCTGTCGGAGGAGGTGTCGCGGTTCCTCACCGGATTGGCCGTGTGGGACCGGCTGGATGACACCCGGCGTGACTGGCTCCGGCGTGTGCTCGTCGAGGAGTTGCCGGATCGCGCGGTGGCCCGGTATCAGGAGGAGTTCCGGCGGTTGGCCGGGAGCTTTCCGGAGTTCGCGTTCTGGGCCAACCAGATTGACCATCAGGCCACCCGGGCCCAACTGGAGCGGAGTCTCGCCGGGCTGGAGCGGATGCTCGCTGAGCTCGCTGCAGGCCGGGAGCCGACCGCGCAGCGCGCGGCGCTGGCCAAGGTCTACCGGGCCGCGCTCGACAAGCCGATCCTGACCGTCGGTGACGGCCCGCAGGGGCTGCGGATTCCGCCGCTCGGCGAGGCGTACATCAATCCCGACTTCCGGGTCGCCGAGGTGGGCGCGGCCGACCGGCTGGCCGAGGAGTCGTGGTGGAAGCGGCATCGGGTTCGTGATGATCTGCAGGGGTTCCTGGTCGGGCATCTCACCTCCCGGCAGGCCACCGGCGCTCCGCTGCTGCTCCTCGGCCAGCCGGGGTCCGGGAAGTCGGTGCTCACCAAGGTGCTCGCCGCACGGCTGCCGGCCAACGAGTTCCTCGTGGTTCGGGTGCCACTGCGCGAAGTTCCGGCGGACGCGGACGTGCAGACGCAGATCGAGCACGCGGTCCGCGCCGCGACGGGCGAGGACCTGCGCTGGCCGGAGCTCGCCCGCACGGCGGGGGACGCCCTGCCGGTCGTGCTATTGGACGGTTTCGACGAGCTGCTGCAGGCGACTGGCGTGAGCCAGTCCGACTACCTGGAGCAGGTGGCGACGTTCCAGTCCCGGGAGGCCGATTTGGACCGGTCGGTGGCGATCATCGTGACCAGCCGCACCGCCGTGGCCGACCGCACCCGTTCGCTGAGCGGGATGGTCGCGATCCGGCTGGAACCGTTCCACGACAGGCAGATCGCCCAGTGGCTGGACGTGTGGAATGCCACCAACGCCGGGCATCTCGCCGCCCGGGCCCTGGACCCGCTTCCGGTCGAGAGCGTCCTCCCGCACGCCGAGCTGGCCGCCCAGCCGCTGTTGCTGCTGATGCTCGCGGTCTACGACGCCGACGGCAACGCCCTGCAGCGCACCGACAGGATCCCGTTGCGGCACGGCGAACTGTACGACCGGCTGCTGATCCGGTTCGCCGAGCGCGAGGTCGGCAAGGCCGGGCCCGCGCTGGCCGGCGAGGAGCTCCGCCGGGCCGTCGAGTGGGAGCTGACGCGGCTGTCGGTGGCGGCGTTCGCAATGTTCAACCGGAACCGCCAGTGGGTGACCGAGGCCGAGCTCAACGCGGATTTGTCGGCGCTGCTGGGCGGCACCGCCGGGCGGTCCACCACGAGCCTGCGCGCCGAGCTGTCCGCTGCGGAGGTCATCATCGGCCGGTTCTTCTTTGTGCACGAGGCCCAGGCGAGCCGAGATGGCGCTCAGCTGAAGACCTACGAGTTCCTGCATGCCACGTTCGGCGAGTACCTGATCAGCCGCCTCGTCGTCCAGGAACTGGTCGAGCTGGCGAACACGGCCGAGCTGGGCGCCTCCCGCGGCAGGCCGAGCCCGGTCGACGATTCCTTCCTCTGCGCGGTGCTGTCGTTCGCCGCGCTGTCCACCCGCGGCACGGCGGTGTCGTTCATTGCCGAACAGGTCGCCGAGCTGCCCGAAATCCGCCGACACAGGATCTGCGACGTGCTGCTCGGGCTTTTCCACATCGCCCTTGAACCCCGGCAGGACACGAAGTACGGTGCCTACCGGCCTACTCGACTCGGCGTTCCCGCCGAATATGCGGCCCATTCGGCGAACTTGATCATACTCGTCGTTCTGGTCGCCGGCGAGGTCAGCGGTGCGGATCTGTTCCCCAAGAGCGGGGACCCGGTCAGCCAGTGGCGGCGGATGACCTTCCTCTGGCAGTCACAACTGTCCTCGGAGGGGTGGAACCAGCTCGTGCACACCATTGCCGTGGATCGGGAATGGGACGGCGACCGCAGAACCATCCGGCTCATGCCTTCCCAGTTGGGCATGCTGGAGCCAGTGGATCCATTCTGGACATACAATCACCCCAAGCAAACCAACCTCGATCGGTGGCGGCACTACGACTTTGCCGACCTTCGTCTGCACAGCAATTTCAAGTGTGAACGGACCGACGACACCGTCATGCATGCCCTGGAACCCTTCACCGGCTTCCTGGACCAAGCGCTGTGCACCATGGTCCGCCTCCCGGACGGTCGCGCGGTATCACCGGCGCGGGCGCTTATCAAATTGTTGGTCGCCTCCGGCAGCAACGCTTCCGTTGATGGCCTCGTGCCCATCTACGAGGCCTGCCTCATTGCGCTGAGTAGACTCTCCGATGCCTTCCCGGAGACCCGGACAATATACCGGCGGATGATACACAACCAATTCGTCGCCGACCACGAGCGCTTGGGCTTGCCCATCGATTGGTTTGTATCTGCTGAAACGACGATCGAACTGGACGCCGCGACCAAGCCGTCCCGGGTCAACCCAACGGCATCTCATTCGCGCTGAGCTCGACCCGCGACACGAAGGTTTGACTAATTGTGTCGAGGCGAGCTGTACGCCCGGGCTCCATGTTGGTACGGGGATCATCGACGAAGGACACCGATTCGTCGCCGATGAGACGCTATGTCAACCCTGTTGATCTCGTCGGTGGGCACCTGGTCGCGGCGCGACATGACCGACCTAGCTACGGGCCAGGCTGTAGTCGCCGCCGTTGCCCGGGAGGTGCGGCGCGAGGTCAACTGGACATACCGAAGCTAGGCCGTTGAAGAACAGGCTTTCGGAGTGGCGCCAGTTGTTCTGCGCCGGATGGCAGCATCTGCTGGGGTAGCTGTAGTCCCCGCTGCCCGAGGGGTCGTGGGGTCCCTTGTCCTTGCGGCAGACTCCCATCGTGGCGTGACCGGCGAAGAACAGGCCTTGGCACTTGCGGCAGCAGCGCCAGTGGTTCTGCCAGCCGGCGATGACGGGATTGCTGACCGACAGCCGGTATTCGCTGGTGCCCTTGTGGTGGGAGCCGCCAACTGGGCAGACCGATGTCGTCTGGTTGGGGCCAAACCACAGGGCCTGGCACTTGTCGCACCACTTCCACCCGCCGTGCACCTGCAGTAGACAGATCCCGAGCGGACCTCTACATCCGGCGTCCAACCAAGGACGCAGCTGTAACGAGCACGCAAACTGGCCGCCGCCGCGCCCGCTGTTCCGCGTCGAGTCTGGACTGCACACCGCGCTGCTGCTGACCCACCACGAAACACTGGATCGGCACCAGATCTGCGCCTATGCGGTGGCACCCAGCCGGCAGATCGTAGAACTGGCACAACCGCACGGCTACCGCAATATCTCGGTCGGCGAGTTCTACGGGCGAGACACCAGCAAATTCCACAAGATCTGCACCAACGTCGACGCGCACCTCCGTAACCAGATCCCCACAATCCGACGAGCGTTGGGCGGGCCAGGCGACGATCCCACTCGTCGCTAACGCGCCGTGCGCCGCGCATCCGTCGGGCGAGTGTTGCCCGTCACTGAAGATGACGATGAGGGCGCCATTCAGGATGAGGACGAAGACCGGACGAATCGGACGGTCCTCGGGGTTGTTCGTGGTCATGGTGACGTGGTGCTGTGCACGGTGACGCGGTCGTGATCACGGTGACGTGCTGGCCGGCGCCGTGGAGACGCAAACGCTGTGCGCGCGAGCTGATCGGCGCGGTGATCGGCGCGAATGGGCAGGGGTCGGGTCAGGCGGGTGTGCCGATCACGGCGAGAACGACGGCGCGAGCAGCCGGCCGCCGGTGAGCACGTTGATCGCCGGCCACAGGCGGGCAGGCTGGTCAGGGGTGAACCGCCGGATCGTGGCCACAGCAGCCGCGGCCAGCGCGTCCAGGGCGTTGCCGAGCGCGGTGGCGCGCGGGGTGGTGGGCAACAGATCCGGGTCGAGGGCGACCGCGGTCTGCACGCCGAACCGGTAGAGCGCCTCGGCGTTTGCCGTGGGCGCGACGCAACCAGGACCGCACGGTCCCGGCCGGCACACACAGTTGGGCGGCCACCGATCCAGACCCGCCACCTGCACCGGCCGCCGCCAGGGCAGCGCCGATCACACCAAACGGGTAGGACCGGCCCGCCACCAAGCCGGCGGGCAGCACGACGTGCGTGACCCGACACGAGCGGCAAACGTTCACCTACAGGGGTACAGCCAGCTCAGGTGACTCCTGCCGCGATCGGCTATCCGGGCCGCTGCCTGGCGCCAACAGGAACCCAGCCTGGTATCGACAGGCGTGGGAGATGCCGGGGTGGCGGTAGGTCACACCGTCGATTGATCGCAAGTCGGCCTGGGGCGGTGTCGGGGTCAGGCCGATCCGCCTGCCAGGCTGCCCACCGATCCTCGTGTCGCTTGTGTCAGTTACTTGGCCCGACGGTGAGGGTGTGGTCGGAGGCTGAGCTACCTGTTGGGTCCGCCAGCGCCGGCCGATATTCAGGCACGAGGTGGACGCTAGCAACAGCTAGGTAGTCGTGGACGTTGAAGGTTCTGGCCTGTCGCGCCTGGCCCGGGCCGTTGTGGAGGCGGCCAGTTCGCGCGTCGGCGCGGCCGATGCCCGGGAGCATTGTCGGTCGTACGAGAGGAGGTTCGGTGCGGTCGCAGGGCGTTGTGTCCATCGAGTAGGTTTGGCATGGCGTTCGTGATGTTCTCTGGGCGAGCCACACTTGGTAGAAGTAAGGGTATGTGGCCGACTGGTGTGGAGCTGTCCTGGGAATTGCGTGATCTTCTGGAGGCGCAGTCGGAGGCGTCGGAGGACTTCCCGTATGACCTTCTCCAAGTCAAGCGGCCTGGGTTGAGTCAGATCTATGTTCGGCAGTTCGTGCGTCGCCGGGAGGTAGATCGCAAGGACTCCGACCCGGGTGATGCCGAGGAGCGGGATCTCAATCGCAAGGACAGTGGCAGGAAAGACTCCTCTCGTCGGGAGGCTGGTTGGAAGGAAGTAGCGTCCGGCGATGGCGCTGACGAGGTCATGGTCGAGGAGACGATGACGGTGGCGGCCGCGCTGGATGCCAACGAGCATCTGCTGATCACCGGTGATGCCGGTGCGGGCAAGTCGACCATCGGCCATGTGTTCTGCAAGAGCATCGGTGACTACTGGCTCAACGGTGGCGGTCCGGCGCCGCTGCGTGAGCCTGTGGTGCCGCTGCGCATGCCGGCCCGGGCGTTGGTCGCGGAGGAGGCGTGGAGCACAGCCTTGGCTCGGGGAGCCAAGGAAGCTATGGGGCGATCATTGCGGACTCCGCCGGATCCTGCGATGTTCGCCGAACGGGCGCTGGGGGCGCGTTGGCTTGTATTCGTTGATGGGTTGGATGAGATCGCCGACGAAACAACAAGGCGGCACGTCGTCCGGGCCCTCGCGCGCATGGCCCGCCGTGGGACCGATTACCGGTTGGTGATTACCACGCGACGCCTCAATGAGGCACTTATGGAGATGCTGGACGAGGCTCGGATCGCGACTGTGAATCTTGAGCCTTTTGGGTACCAGCAACTCGTCGAATTTGCTGATGCTTGGTTCCGTGCCCAGGACCCAATCAGCGCACCTGACCAGTCACGCGAGTTCGTTCGGCAGACCTCAGACGGGCAGTTGCGTGAACTAGTACGCAATCCGCTCCTAGCGACGATCACCGCGATTACCTTCACCAAGTTCCCTGATCGCTCACTGCCGTCAAAAAGGATCGACTTATACAGCGGATTCATGGCGGCGCTGCTGGACGAGCAGGTCAGTCGCCGTAACATCATCGTGGAGCTGCGTCGGGTGCTCGCCTATCGGTCGTCGCGTCTGCGGCTCGCTGAATGGATCGGGGAACAGCGAGCCGAGTTGATCCGATATCTCGGACGGATAAGACTGGAGTCAGAGACCCCGTTGCTCGAGGCGGCCACCGCATGGGTAGCCGATCAGCAGCCTGATCTTCCCGACGGCTGGGAGCAGGACTTGCGCGCGATCTTGGCCGGCAGCGGCGTCTTTGTCTACGAGGGTGAGCAGCTGCAGTTCCTGCACCACTCATTCGCTGAGTTCCTCGCCGCTCAGTTCTACGCGACCACGCTGTCCGCAGATACTGACGATCTCCACCGGTGGATCGAACGTAGCCGCAAACGCCACGCGTCCGATCTGATGATTCTGTTTACCCTCGTACTGTGGGGTCGACGCCCGGGCAACGACCTGGACGCCGTGGTGCGAGGCCTACTCCAGGGGGACATCGACCGAGTCGAACTGGCCGGCCAGTTGCTCGCCGAGGGTGCGTCGATCACCGACATCCTCGCCGCTGAAGTAACCGAACGTATCTTGAACCTGATCGTGGCAGCCGGCGGCCGGTTCGGCGAACTCTTGGGCGCCTTCGACAGCCGAATCACTAAAGATCTCTATGAGCTGGTCGATCGCGACGAGGTGAATATCGGAGCCCGAATCGAATGTGCGATCGCGCTCGGCCGCCTTGCTGGAGCCGAATATGGCGCCCGCAAGCTCGAAGCGCTGGTTGCGATCGCGGATGACGACTCACTGCCGAGAGCCGTCCGCGAACTCGCCGATGTGGTGCCGGACGGCCTCCTGCGCGCCGAGCAGGCCCTGCTCGCCCAACTCTCCTCCGACCCAACACCACAGATGTTTCCAGTCCTGGTCGAGGAATTGCTCGGAGTCGGCTCGCTGGCGGCCGCTGCCTCCGCAGTCCGTGAACTGGTGCAGCACGCCCGGACCGATATGTCGACAAAGGTCGGCCGGTGGACCAACCCCGCTTACTGTGTTGTCCTCGCTCGACTCGCGCTTCGCTGCAAAGCACTGGACGAGGTTGCATGGGTCGCCCGGCTAGCCATCGCCAGCCCACGATCCGACGAACGGACATTAGCCGACGCAACGACGCTGCTGCTGGCCGTGTCCAGTTCGGACTCAACGGAAAGCGAAGTCCTTAATGTCGTGGTGAACCGGACTCCAAGCCACTGTGTCCGGGTAGCGGAGGCCATGGCCACCGACCAACCACACTTGGCCAAGGCCATCGCCCAGAAAGTGCTCGGTGACCCGACCGCGCCGCTGTCGGACCTCATCGCTGCCATGGATCTGTTGCTCTCCCTTGGGCACCTGACGGCAGACGAACTCCTGACGCTACCTGAGCGAGAACCCAGACTCGTCGGCGAGCAGTTGATGGACATGGCCACAGCGCTGGCCAAATCGGGAGCACTCGACAATGCGATCAAGGTCGCATGGCGAGTCCTTTCCGACACAACCAGCGATGAAATAGACTTCGCCAGCGCCGCCGAACTCCTCCTTGAGAACGGCGCCGAACCGGCACAAATTCGAGCCATAGCGGATAGCCGAACACACCGCTACCAAACCGCCACTGTGCAAGCACTATGCGAGGCCGAGCACGCCGCCGAAGCGGAAGTCCTGACACGAAGCCTGATCCAGCATCGTATCGACGACATCGATGACGTCCTCGAACTCGTCCCCCACCTCGTAAGCGCCAACAGGCAGGAGGCGGCGGAACTGCTACTGACAAAAGTCGAGCACCGCGTCGACCGAAGCTCGACCTACACCATGACCAGGCTCGCCAGAGCACTCCTCGCACTGAACCGCCGGACCGACGCCGCAAGCACCGCCCGTGAGGCAGCCGAGATCGACACATCACCCAGATCGGGAAGCGACGCGATCGAATGCTGGCTCGACGCGACAGGATCCTCAGCTGCAGAGGAGCTGTCCACTGACACACTCACTCAGCTACACCCGGAGATGAAAGCCACCGCCGCCGCAGCCCTCGCTAATCGTGGCCTCCTCACCCAAGCCACAACCCTATGGCTCGACCTAATCACAAACGCCACCGCCACCCCAGAACTACGCTTCCAGGCAGCGCATCGACTAGTCGCCTTCGGCCAACGGCAGCGCGCCATAGAAACTCTCCAGAACGCATTGAATCACAACACCCACCCCGACCTTCGACCAACACTGGGCTGGGTCTACCTGAGCAAACCGACAGACACCCCGACAAACCTAACCGGCATCCTCCGACCGACCTTCCCCGCGAAGCGCTAGGCTTCCGCTGGTCGCGCCGTAGCAACGCTGCGGACGGCATCGCCGGACATAATAATCGATCAGCCGACGTGTACCCGTGACAGCATCACCGGTCCGAGTGTCCGCCATGGACTCCCATACTCTCGCGCGCCGCGCCCCTCATTCTCGAAGGGCCACGGCCACAGATGATCACGGCTAAGAGGTAGCCCACTCCTTTACGCGGGCGATTGTCATCTCGGGTCGGGCGGCTGCCCCGCACATCGCGGCCAAGGTCTGCGGTCACTCCACAGTAGACACACGATGAGTTGCGCCGTGATCTACCCCGAGGACGTGATCGCACACCATCGAGCCTTCATCGCCCGCCGCCGAGCCGAGCGGCCCAGCGAGGAATACCGCGACCTCACAGCCCAAGAATGGGACGACTTCCTCGGCCACCCTGTTGACTGCATGGGGCGATTTCAACCTGACGCTGGAGGTCGCCGGCGGGTCGACCAGCCCTGGTGCGCCGCTGCAACTGGCCCCGTGGCAGGGCGACTCCGCAAGCGGTTCTTCCTCCAGCGCGACGGCAAGTACCTCAGAATCAAGTCCGCGCGCAGCGGGCTGTCCGTGGAGGTCCCCAGCGGTGGGCCGGGCAGCGGCGTGCCACTGCGACAAGGCACCGAAATCCCGCCGGGCAATCCCGAAGCAGCCGTCAACTCTGGCTGCCGCGGCTGCAGCTGGGCCTACAGGTCGATATGCACCCGCCGGGCGGCCAACACCTCGAGCTCGCGCTCGTGCAGCCAGCCCAGCCACGCGCGGAAGTGGCCAAAGTACGCACGACGGGGTGCGCGCCGAACGCAAGCTCAACAACCAGGCCCGCCGCGAGCAGCTGCTCCCGCTCACCGAGCTCCTCCAGCGCTGGCAGCTCGGCCACCACCCGCTCGATCAGGTGGCCGGCCACCGCCGCCGGTCCCACCTCGCTCATCGGTCGCGGAACCGGCTCAGCGCGTGGGCGTGCTCGTCGAGCATCCCGCCCAGCCGCTGCATGGACTGCGCGAGATCATTCATCGTCTCGGCGTGCTTGGCCAGGGCCGCGACGTGCTGGGCGGCCTGGTCGTGTCCGTGCCGCAGTTCGTGGTAGATCGCTCGCAGGGCCAGCAACTGGGCGTCGGCGAGCTGCTCGATCCGAGAAGGGCTGGCCGTCGCCGTCTCATCTAGCCGCTCGACGGCCTGACCGAGGAAGAGGTGCAGCTCCTCGGCCGCCGCACCGCGGTCTCCGTGCTGGTCGGGTTCATCGTCCTGCGTCGTGGTCATGTGAGATCCCTTGTCGGGTTGTCATTGGGCGTTTTTCGCTTCATGTCAGGGTGGTTTCAGGTGGTGTCAGTGGAGCACGGCTGATCACCCCTCAACGACGGGTTCGGGGGTTAGGCATGATCGCCAGCCGGGCGCACTCGTTGGCGAGGTTGTGCGCGGCTTGGCGAGCTTGGGTGAGCGCGGTGTGCAGGGCCTGGCCGTGGGTCATGGCGGCGGCGAGGACCTCGGCGGGGTCGCGGTCGGTGTCGGTGCGCAGCTGGCGACCGTTGCCGTAATACGTGAGCTGGCCGCCGATGTTGGCGTTCATCGCGAACAGAGCGGCGAGGACGTGCTCGGTGGCGGTGGCGATGGCGTAGAAGTCGTTGTGGTGCGGCTCGGTGTCCCGTCGACGGTGGGCGGCGTCCTGGATCGCCTCAGCGGCCTGCTCGACGGCCTTGGCGGGAGTTTGGATGGCCACGATTTGCTTGCTCCTTAAGGATTCACCGTTGTGGACATAGTGTCAGCGGGAACCGACACCCGTGCTGCCCAGAACCACAACGACCACCCGACCAAGCCGGATGCCAGGCAGGAGGGATGATTACAGACTCCCCTCCGCGCACCACGGCGGCTATCCAAGGCCTGCCGGGACACCACCACGGTCATGCTCGGCCGGGTACGGGACGTGCTGCTGCGGATGCGGCGCGACCGGGCCCGGATCACCGTCGCCGGGGGTCGCCCGCCGCGCGGATGTCTCGCGGACCTTCCGCTACCAGAACCCCGATGCCCGGCGGCTCGTCGACCAGGCCGCAGTGGAGGCCACCGGCCAACGGTAGCCGGTCTGCCGCCTCACGGGCTCCGCCCCGCGGCCGCCACGGCGATTTGGCTCGGCGTAACCGCCGCGGTGGTCTGGCGCGCAATCACTGTCGGCGCTCCATGGTGGGACTTCGCGGCGATCGCGTTCATCGCCCTCGTCGGCTTCGTGCTCATCACTCTCGGGTGCTGAGAAAGAAGACAGCGTGCCTGACATCCTGCAGCGTCGCCCGGGCAGGCTCGTTCCCGCGCTTAGCCCGGTAGTGGACCACCGGGCCAAGACGATGGAGTTACCACTCGAGTAGCCGACATGTTGGATGATCCACCTGGTTTCCGGAACTACTGGTCCGCCGAGTACCTCCGCGAGCTCCCGGACGAAGCCGTCCGGCGGTTCTGCGCCGGCGCCTACGACATGATCGCGCCGTCCCAGCACGCGTTGCTCCCGTGGGGTGGCGCGGTCGCGCGCAACGGATCCGGCTGGCCGATGGCCAACCGGGACGTGCCGTGGGTCGCGCATCCGTTGGGGCTGTGGGAAAACCCCGCCGACGACGATCAAGCTCGGCGCTGGGCGCGCAATCTGCGCGACGCGCTGCGGCCGTGGAGCACCGGAGCGACCTACCTCAACTTCATCGGCGACGAGGGCGCCGATCGGGTGGTCGCCGGGTTTCGGCAGAAAGAACTATGACCGGCTGGCCACCATCAAGGCCGCGCTCGACCCGGACAACGTCTTCAACCGCTGGCACAACATCCAGCCCAGCAAACCCGCGGTGACCACCTGAATAATGCCTGCCATGAACGCGGACTCGCTTCGTGCCCGGCAGGCTCCGCTCAAGCAGCGCTACCGTGACGAGCCGGACAGTGCCGAGGTGACGCTGCGCGCCCGGGCGCGGCTCGACAGTGTCGGGGTGAGTTGTCGGGTGGAGACCGGCCGGGCGATCGCCGAGGCCGGTCTGCATCCGGCGACCGGCGGTGACGGCAGCCAGCTGTGCTCGGGTGACATGCTGCTCGAGGCCTTGGCGGCGTGCGCGGGCGTGACGCTGCGCGCCGTGGCCACGGCACTCGAGCTCGACATTCGCGGCGGCGTCGTCCACGTCGAAGGCGACGTCGACTTCCGAGGCACACTCGGGGTCGACCGGGATGTGCCGGTCGGCTTTCAGCGGATCCGGCTCACTTTCGATACCGACACCGACGCCAACCCCGAGCAACTGGCCACACTGCTGAAACTGACCGAACGCTACTGCGTCGTCCTGCAAACCCTCCGCACCCAACCCGAAATCACCGTCACCACAGTGACCTGACACCGGCGGTCACACCAGCCCAAGCCGCTCGAGCGGGAGTTCGGAAATACCGGCCTGGCGTAGCCGCCGTATAGCGTGTCCAAGTGCGCTCCGGTCGCCATCCCGGTTTGTTCCTCGCCAAACCTAGTCACCAGGTACGTGGCGGTCGGCAAGATGGTTGATCTCCTGATCGAGGAGTGGGCGCACGAGCACGATATCGATCTCTAACGGCACAGTTTTCGTCGGTGTTGAGGGTCAGCCAGGCGTCCCGCAGCGAGCTGTACGCCCACGTCAAATGGTCCATTGTGGAGGACTCAGCCTGGCTCACACGTCAACTATGGACGCACCGTCACCCCCGCGACCACCGAGTTACCCGGTCCGTCCGATATAGCTGGTCCTCGGTTATGGCGGCGCTTGGCGTGGTAGTTGGCCGCTGTCGGCTGTGACGCCGGCAGCACCTGGCGCCAACTGGCGCCAGGTGGCCCCCGGATGGCGACGGCGCTTGGAAGCGCCGAAGGCTCGTGGGCGCCAGCGCCAGCACCGGGATGCGGGCACGCTCGTCGTGGCCGGGTAAGTACAGGGAGGGTGTTGTCAAAGACCTGGCCGGGCTCTGCCCGTGTGGGTTACTGCATGTACCCGTTCGTGTCCGCTGGGCGCGGTACCGTCGGGGATGTAGGTGTGTGATGACTCAGGTTGTGGCAAGGTCGAGCAGCGTTCCGGTGCGCCGGAGGGCGCGGGGGTCGATTAGTCGGTTGCCGAGTGGGTCGTTGCGGGTTCGGGTTTATGCCGGGACGGATCCGGTGACCGGCCGCCGTGGTTATCTCACTGAGACTGTCGAGAGTGGTCCGGCCGCGCGGGGGCAGGCGGAGGAGGCGTGTCGGCGGCTGTTGGGTCGTGCGCAGCGTCATCGGTGCTTGCGCATTGATGCCACGGTGAATGAGTTGTTGGATCGGCATTTAGCATTGTTGCAGTGCAGTGAGCACACCCGTCAGTCGCATGAATGGCTGGCGGCCAAGCACATCCGTCCGTTCCTGGGCCGTATGCGGTTGTTGGCGGTTACCCCGGAACGGCTGGATGGCTTGTATGCGGAGGTGTTGCGCTGCCGCGAACACTGTGCACGCAAGCACACCGCAGGGCATGTGTGTCGGCCGTTGCATCCGTCGACGGTGCGGAAGATCCACTGTGTGCTCAGTGCGGCGTTTCGGCGGGCGGTGCGGTGGGGCTGGATTGATCGCAGCCCCACTGGCGAGGCGACCGCACCGGCGCAGCCGCACCCGGAGCCGCGTCCGCCCACCCCGACGGAGGCAGCCCGGATCCTGACCGAGGCGTGGCAGGATCCGGATCTGGGCCCGCTGGTGTGGGTGGCGATGGCCACCGGGGCTCGCTGCGGCGAGTTGTGCGCGCTGCGCTGGCGGCATATCGACACCGCCCGCGGTCTGGTGGTGATCCGCTCGGC